>Ga0209777_10003524_pt1 | contig 19293 bp, 19 predicted proteins | sample FrelakmetHBP12HB_FD_187147 | JGI IMG/M metagenome (GOLD analysis project Ga0209777, IMG submission 187147) | Freshwater lake sediment microbial communities from the University of Notre Dame, USA, for methane emissions studies -HBP12 HB (SPAdes)... | ecosystem: Environmental > Aquatic >...
TCACCAGCCGATACAGTTCATCGGCGAACGCGGCAGCCTGCGTCTTGCCTTCGCCGCCCAGGTCCTGGTCCTCCGTGACGTGGCGGACCACGTTGAACCCCAGCTCAGGCCGCTCGTGGATCTCCTTGATCAGCTCGCGCGCCAGCGCTCCCTGCCCCAAGATGAGAACTCGCTCGCGAAAGGCCTCCACGGTGTTGAGGTACTGGAATAGCCGGCGCCATGTCAGTGTGCATACCGCCGCCGACCCGCACCCCGCAAGGAAGATGCGTTGCTGGAAGCGCATGGCCGGGAAGAACGCATAGATGAAGGCCAGAATGAGGCACACCGAACCAAAGACCTGGATGAGGCGGGTGTACACCTCGCGCGGGCTGCGCAGCACCGTGGAGTCATACAGGTCGAAGTAGTACATGCAGAGAATGAAGACCGCGATGATCAGCGCGATGCGCGCATCTCCCCGCTCGTAGCCAAGCATGAGCTGGGCGTTGAGCCAGCCTATCGCGGCGACCATCGCCACCAGGAACGCCAGGGCGGCGACCACCGCCTCCGAGACGCCCAGGAAGACCGTGCGCCCCGGCAGGTAGGTTTGGAAGATGCGGATCAACTGCGTCCACTGTCCTTCTGCGCGGGCGCAGCGGGAGCGTCGTCGCCCCGCGCCATGTAGTACTTGTCGTAATAGCTGGCGGTCTCGGAGTCGCTGGCATCGTTCATCACCACGCCCACCAGCTTGGGGCTGTCCAGGCTGCTCATGGCTTTCTTGAGTGCGCCCCGGGAGACCACTCCCAGCCGGACCACCAGCAGCGTGCCATCCGCAACGCGCGCCCACAGGTTCGAGTCCGCCATGGGCAGCAGCGGCGGCGTGTCTACGATCACCCAGTCGAAGTTCTGCGCTAGATCCTGCATTAGCGCCGCCAGGCGCTTGGACTGCAAAATGGTGGCCGGGTGCGCCACCTCTCCTGCCGGCAGCAGGCAGAGCGTGGTGTCTCCCAGGCGCAGCAGGTAGTCGCCGATGGAGGAGTTCTTCGTCTGCCAGAACTCGCCGATGCCGCGCTGTTGCCTCAGGCCGAAGATCTTCGCCAGGGCGGGCTTGCGCAGGTCGCCCTCGACGAGCACCACGCGCTGCGAGAAGCGCTTGGCGAGAGTCATCGCCAGATTCGCCGCCACCAGCGTCTTGCCCTCGCCTACCACGCTGCTGGTCACTTGCAGGATGTTGAGGTCCGCGCTCAGGCGGATGTTGGAGAGGCGCGCCCCCAGCACGCGGAATTTCTCTGCGCCCAGCCCGCGCTCGCTCTTCAGCGCCACCATCTTGAAGGGGTCGGCGGCTCCGACGGGCGCTTGTTTCAACTTTGCAATGTCCAGGCGCGACGACCCATACTGAGCCATTGCAGGTGGCATCATCGGCGGCGGCACCGGGGTCGCGGGCAGATCCGGCGCGACCTTCATGGTCGGCGGATGAGGCGGCACCTGCGAAACGCCGGTTCGCGGCGGCACGGTCGCCAGCTTCGGACGCCCGGAGGCTTCAGTCTGCTTCTCTTTCGGCGCGGTCTTCCCCGCATCAGGCGGGGCAGCCATCTGCTCGCCGGACAGCTCCGGCGGCACCGGCGCAGTCTCCGGCAGCGTCGGAAATGACGCTTCCCCTTTGCCGTTTCTGGCGTCCCTCTCGGATTGCCGCAGCGCATCGAGTATTCTACTCATTTGCCGGAGACTCCCTGGGATGTCTTGCGTTCAAGTTCCTCTGCCAAACTTGGATCGAGCATCCTGGACAGGCGCAGCAGCGTGCGCACCAGCATCTCGCGATTCCCGTTCTCTTCCGGACGGAATCCGAACTCGGCCTCGTTGTTCAGCTTGGAGGCCGAGCTCTGGTATCCCAGCCGCAGGTCGTTCGCCGTTTCGTCAATGATGGCTGGGGTGATGGATTTCATCTGGCGCCCGTACCCGTTGATGAGCGCGCTGTCGCAGATGGTGTTGATGAGGCGCGGTATGCCGTGTGAGTAGTGCATGATGCGCGCGAGTGCCGGCGGCGGAAAAATCTGCAGCGCCCGGCCCGCCGCCCCTGCCAGCTCCAGCCGCCTTTCGATGTATCCGCGCACCTCCATCTCGTCGAGCGGTTCCAGCGAGTAGCGCAGAGCAACGCGCTGCGCCGTGGCCCGCATCTCCGTCGAATCCAGCATCTCGTCGAGCTCGGGCTGGCCCACCAGCAGGATCTGCAGCAGCTTGTGCTGCGAGGTCTCGATGTTGGTCATCAGCCGGATCTCTTCCAGCAGGTCCGGAGTCAGCAGGTGCGCCTCGTCTATGATCAGCGCCGCCACTCCGCCGCGGCGATAGACGTCAATCAGAAACTCATTGAACTGCAGCAGCATCTCGCCGCGAGTCGGCTTCGGATTGTGCACCCCGAAGTCCACCAGAATCATGCGCAGCAGGTCGGTGGATGACACGACGGGATTGAAGATGTAGGCATGCGTCACCCGTGAGCGCTGCAGCGTGTCCAGCAGGCAGCGCACCAGCAGAGACTTCCCGGTGCCCACCTCGCCGGTGAGCACGATGAAGCCCTTCTGCATCAGCACGCCGTAAGTCAGGTTCGCCAGCGCCTCGTTGTGACGGGTGGTGGCGTAGTAAAACGCCGGATTCGGGCTGATGCCGAACGGGTTCTGCGTCAGTCCATAGAATTTCTCGTACATGCCTACCCTCTAAGGAACGTCAGCGCGTTCCCGCCTGCGATCATTGCCAGCAGCAGGAGCGCAAACGTCCACTCCAGCGCGTGGCGGCGGCGGCGCGAGCGTTGCTCGCCCAAGGTCGCCAGGTGGGGAATCCCCACCAGTACGCGGGCGTTGGTGAACTCCGCAACCTCGTCCTCGCGGCGGATGCGGTCGTCCGTCATCTCCACCAGGAACGCCAGGCCTATTCCCAGCGCCATCCCCCCCAGCAGCCCCGCCAGGCTGTACTTCATGCGGTCCGGCGAGTAGGGATTGGTGGGAAGGCTGGGCGGGTCAATGATGCGGAACTGCTCACCCTGCTGGCGCTTCTGCAGGTTCGTCGCCAGTTGCGACTGGTACTGTTTCTTCAGCAGCGAGTCGTAATTCGCCTTGGATTGCTCGTAGTCGCGCGTGAGGTCGGCAAGCTGTTGCTCGCGCATCGGTGTCAGGTTGAGCCTCCCCTGGTAGCCACCGATCTGCGCGTCCACTGACGCCAGTTCACGCTTCGTGTCCTGAATCTCCTGCTCGTTGGCTTTGAGCTGGCCTTCCAACTGCGCCAGCGGCGACTGCAGGTCGGCGGAGGTCGTCGGCGGCGGGTTCGTGGCCGCGGTGCCGCTGGCCATCGCCGCCTCCATATCGGCTTTCTGTTTCTCGAGCTTGGCAATCAGGCTCTTGAGCTTGATCACGTCGGGATGGCTCTCGGTGTACTTGGTCTGCGCATCCGCCAACTGTTCCCGGAGGTGTATGAGCTGCGCATTGATGGACGTCAGTGAACTACCGCCCTTGTCGTCGGCGATCCTTGCCGAGCGGTACTGCGCCACCATGGACTGCAAGTATTGTTTCTGCTGCTGCGCGCGGTTCAGCGACTGGCTCAGGTTCTGCCGGCGCTCCTGCAAACCCTCCAGGATGCGAACGTTGCTCTCCATCTGACTCGGCAGCTGGCCGAGGTTCTCCGCCTTGAAGCCCTTGATCTTGGCCTCCTGCTCGGCAAGGTTCTGCTTGGCGCCCAGCAGTTCGCTGGAGAGGAATTCAGTCGTGCTCTCTGATTGCTCTGACTGCTCGCGGATGTTCTCATCAATGAAGAGCGACGTCAGCTGGGCGTTCACCTGCTGTGCCAGGGCCGCGCTGGGCGCGCTGTAGGTGATCTTGAACGCCGTGAGCTGCCCGCGCCGGCCGCTGGATTCGTCCGGCACGATCTCCACGTCGCGCTTCCGCATGTCGTCAACCAGCTCCTCCGGGCCTGTCCTGGCGCGCTCTTTCTCGTAAAGATGGAACTGGTCAATGATGCGCAGCAGCCGGGTGCGGCTCAGGATCTGCTGCTTCATGCTCTCCAGCCGCTCCTCCGCATCCACCGCCACGTTAGCGACGACGTATTCCTCGGGGACCTTCTGCTGCTCGATGAGGATGCGGGTCTCGGAGCGGTAGCGTGAAGGCACCAGCCAGCTCACGCCCCATACCAGCAGCCAGCAGCAGAACAGGCCTCCGGCCACCAGCCAGCGCCGGCGGAGGAACATGGCCCATGCGTCATGCACGCTCATCGAGGAGCGTTCCCGGCCTGCGTCCATCATCGGGTGCCGCCCAGTCCTTTCTCAAAGTGGTAGTCCAGCGATCCCTGCACCAAGACGTGGTTGCCGGGAATCAGACCCAGGCCCGTCCCCATCTGCCGCACGTATGCCGCGTCCACCCGAATTGCAAAGTGCCTCCCCAGGTCGCGCACCACGCTGCCGCCCGCCCAGAAGGTCCGGAAGGCCATGCCGGAGCCCAGCAGGTCCGCGCCTGTCTGGTCGGTGAAGTTGACACGCAACTCGGTCGTCCAGCGCGGCGTCCAGCGGGTGCGGAAAGCGACACCGCCGTAGGTGGCCGCTACCGTGCCCATCAACCCGCCGCCCGGACTGATGCGGCGTGAACCCGTGATATCGAGGGCGTTGCGGCGTCCCATCCAGGTGAAGGTGCCGCCCGCCATGTACTCCCAGGAGTGCTCGTAGAAGGGGATGTAGATCGTGATGCCGAGAAATGTGATCGGCAGCACGTCGCGGCTGCGCACGTATTCCGGCCCGGCAAACAGCGTCAGCGTGGTATGCGGATTCACCTGCCAGGTGTCATAGAGCAGCACCGTGGGCGCCTGGGTGCGCGCGGTCTCCGCGCCGTAGCTGTAGATGTCCGAATAGATCGCCTGCACGCCGATGGTCTGGCTGGCCGAGAGCTGCTCCGAGAAGAACGCCGAAGCGTTGACCACCTGCGAGTTGATGAAGTTCACCGGAAGCGTACCACCGCCCGTGCTCAGGCTGGCATAGTCGTATTTCTGAAAACCGCCGGTGAATCCCAAGCTGGTGTGCGGTCCCAGGCGGAAGGTGATGTCTGCGTTCGAGACCAGCGAAGTGCGGCGGGTCTCCGGCAGCACGCCTTCGTAGTTCGGGCCCAGCGGACCTCCCAGCCCCGGCAGGAGCGGCACCCGGCCCACGGTCTCAAACGGGTTGGTGCTCAGGCTGTAGTCCTGGCGCAGGTGGATCAGCACCCTGTGTGAGGGCATCCACGTCAGGTCGCCCGCCACGTTGTGCGCGTACTGGTAGTCGGAGGTGTTGTGCTCGCTGATGCTGACGCCCGGTGTGTAGCTCAGCGTCCAAGCCACGTTCTTCAGAGTCTGCTGGAATGCCAGGCTGGGCTGCGCGAAGAAGCGCGTGTCGCTCGTGGCGTAGCCCGTGTCGCCTGGAACCGCCGGCGCATGGTACAGGCCTTTGCTGTCGAACGCCGCGCCCAGCGTGATGCCGCCGAGAATCACGTTGTGCGTCGCAAGGTCGCTCTGCGTCGCCAATTGGGGCGCTTCACCGCCCAGATGTCCCGGCCCCTGCAGGACGGGGCTCGGCAGCGTGCTTTCTACCTTGTCTTCCTGGCACAGCGCCAGGCCGGCAGCAAGAATCACCAGAACTAGGATTGCAAGTATCTTGGTCGCCTTCATACCACACTCTCCATCGCTACGGGACTACGATCGCGTCCCGTGCTTCGAGCTGAAAATTCTGTTGCAAGTCTCCGCGCATCGCCCGCTTGTAATCGAACGGCAGCCGTTCGCTGCGGCCGTCGCGATGGGTGCGCAACACGTAGATCTTCCCCGGCTTGGCGAAGTCCTTGAAGCCGCCCGACATCGCCAGTCCGTCGAGCACCGTCAAGCGCTGGCCCAGGGGAAATTGCCCCGGCTTCATCACCTGACCGATGACCGTAAAGTACTGGCTGCGCGCCTCTTTCACAATCACCGTTACTTCGGGATTCTCCAGGAAGCCCTTCAGCTTCTCGGCGATGATGTCCCTCAGCTGCTGCGCCGTCCTGCCGGCCGCCTCTAGGTCGCCGATCAACGGCAGCGAGATCTTGCCGTCACTGCGCACCGGAACCTCGCGCGAGAGCTCCGCCTCGTGCCACACGTTGATGGCCAGAATGTCGCTCTCCCCGATGACGTAGTCCGCGCTGCCGGCCGGAGGGTTCTGCGGTGCAGCCTGCGCCATTGCGGCACACGCCGCCAGGAAGCAGACCAGCGGGACCGAGATGATTCGCAACTTCATAACTCCTCTTCCGACTCCTTTGCCTCGCCCTTCACTGCGGGGTCATGGCACGCCGGTTGTCAACGCCGGCCCGCTTCAGCTTGTAGAGCAACGAGCGGTAGCTGATCTGCAGCGCGCGCGCCGTGCGCTTGCGGTTCCACTGGTTCGCCTGCAGCGTGTCCAGGATGATCTTGTCTTCCAGGTCGCGCACCGCCGCCCGCGTCACCGCCCCCAGCGCAACGGGGTTCTGCAGCGAGATCTCAGGCTCCGGACTCTTCTCGCGGTTCCACTTGAGTTCACTGGTGATGGCATCCTCCGAACCGAGCACCACGTAACGCTTGATCAGGTTCTCAAGCTCGCGGATGTTGCCCGTCCAAGGATGCGCCTTCAGGAGCAGCATGGTGGAGGAAGATAGCGGCGCCGCCCGGCAGCGGAACTGGTCGTTGTAGGCCGCGATGAGATGATCGGCCAGCATCGCGAGGTCCGCCACGCGCTCGCGTAGCGCCGGCAGCCGCAGGATGACGCCCGTGATGCGGTAATACAGATCCTGCCGGAACCGCCCGCGGGCGGCCTCCTCTCCCAGCGCCCGGCTGGTGGCACACACCACCCGGATGTTCACCTTCCTCTCCTCGCTGGCGCCGAGCGGCACGAACTGCCCGTCCTGAAGCAACTGCAGGAGCTTCGACTGCAGCGCCATGTCCAGCTCGGAGATCTCGTCCAGAAAGAGCGTACCGGTGTCGGCCCCCGTCACGCGGCCCGGCTTCGCCCCATAGGCGCCCGTGAACGCGCCCTTCTCGTAACCGAAGAGCTCGCTCTCCACCAGGGTGCCCGGAATCGCCGGGCAGTTTACCTTCACGAACGGCCCCTGCGCCCACCTCGAGTTCTGGTGAATGTAGCGGCAAATGACCTCTTTGCCGGTGCCGCTCTCGCCCTCGATCAGCACCGGGATGTTGGTGTCTGCAATCTTCTGCAGCGTTTCGCGCAGTGCGGTCATCGCGGGCGTGCTGCCGAAGATCACGTGCTCAGGCGGCAGCACGACACCGGCGGGCCGAACATTGAAGTTGCTGATCTCCATACCTGATCCCTGACCTGCGCACTCACTTGCACTTCTCTAACCATAGGCCTTAATATGGGCCATTGCACCTGTTATTAATGTAAGTACCTCAGAACAGGCTCTTTGTCCACAAGTACAGTCACCTACATGACCGAATGCCGAGGCTGAATAGGAAAACTCTTGCACATTTGAGAAGGTAATTGCTCATGTGGAAAACGCAAGGGTACTTTCGTACCGAATAGGTGCAACTTTCCATAGCTATTTTCCTGGCAATCTGACGTATCTTGAGCCTGTGAGACTTCGTACTAGGGCAACTACCCAGTGACTTGCGGCCAATGAGTACTTGGCCAAAAGGTCCAATATCAGGCTGTCCAGTCAGACGGAAAGGTCACCATGGCTGAAGCGAGCGCATTCGGAGCCGGCCTTCAAGGAAAGGCTGACATCCTCTCCTTCTCGATGGCGATCCACGACCTGAAGAGCCCGCTGGCCATCATCGCGGGCCAGAGCAAGCTATTGCTGGCGGAGAAGCTCGGCCCCACCACGCCACGCCAGAGTGAGGCCCTGAGCGACGTGCTGACCTGCTGCCGGAAGCTGGAGGACGGCATCAGCGTCCTGCTCCATTCCGGTTCTCAACCCCCTAGCCGCCTGGCTCCCGTGCTCGAAAACGCCGACCTTGCTCAGTGCCTGCGCTCCATCTGCGACTCCCTTTTGCCGGCATTCGAAGAACGCAGCATCCGCTTTGCCCGCAACGTAGGTGAAGAGCCCCTGTCGCTGCCGTTCGATCGCTCCATGATCTCCCTGGTGGTGACCAACCTACTGGAGAACGCGATGCGTTTCACGCCTCCGGGCGGCGAGGTCAACATATCGCTGCTTCCCTGCTTCTGGGAACGCCGCACCGCCAGCATGAGACCGCCGGTGGAGCGTCGCCGCTCCAACCGGGCTGCGGCCAACGCCGCGCGAGTGGTCGTCACGGACACCGGCCCCGGAGTCGCTTCCGAGTTTCAGCAGGAAATTTTCGAAGAGTTCTTCACCACCGCCGCGCCCGGGCTTTCCTCCGGGACCGGCCTCGGACTCGCCATCGCACGCAGCGTCGTGCAGGCACACGGAGGCAAGATCTGGGTGGACAGCACCGGAGATATGGGCAGCAGCTTCTACTTCCTGCTGCCGTTCTCTCCTCCAGGTGCGTGCCCGGGCCCGGTCGCTGCCAGAGATGCGAATCGAGGAGACCTCTGATGCCGACGGTGCTCATCGTTGACGACGATCCCCCGATGTTGCGCTACCTGCGCAGCCTGCTGGAGTGCGCCGGCTTTCAGGCGAGCGTGGCGGGGGGCGGCGAAGAGGCGCTCGCCGCTCTGCGCAACGGTCCCCTGCCGGACGCCATCCTCCTCGACCTGATGATGCCCGGCATGGACGGCCTGGAAACGCTCGAGCACATCCGCAACATCACTTCCACCGCCAAAGTCATCATGCTCAGCGGACACCGCGAGACGCCACAAGTGGTGCAAGCCATCAAACTCGGTGCCCTCGACTACCTCACGAAACCGGTGGACGAGGCGGAGCTGATGCACCTGCTCGGCCGATGCCTGCAGCCTGCGCCGATCACCCTGCACCCTGAGAGCGAGCTCGTTGAGGAGCTCGAGGGAGACAACTTCTTCCTCGCCGTCTCTCCGGCCATGCGGCGCATCTTCGCCCAGATAGAGCGCATTGCGAAGGTCGAGGTCCCCGTGCTCATCACCGGCGAGAGCGGCACCGGCAAGGAAATCATTTCCCTTTTGTTGCACAAGTTTTCACCCCGGTCGAAGAAGCGCTTCCTCAAGGTCAACTGCGCGGCCATCCCGGAAGATCTCCTGGAGAGCGAGCTCTTCGGCTACGAGCCGGGCGCGTTTACCGGGGCTAGTCACTCCAAGCCCGGCCAGTTCGAGCTCTGCGACAAGGGCACGATTCTGCTCGACGAAATCGGCGAGATGCCTCCCCGGCTGCAGGCCAAGCTTCTCCAGGTTCTGCAGGAGCAGCGCTTCTTCCGGCTCGGAGGAAGATCTCCGGTTGCGGTCGATGTTCGCATCCTGGCGGCCACCAACGTCAATATCGAATCGGCCCTCAAGTACGGCAAGTTGCGCGTGGATCTCTACTACCGGCTGAACGCGTTCAGCGTTCATGTGCCGCCGCTGCGCGAGCGTCGCGAGGAGATTGCGCCTTTGTTCCAGCATTTCATGAAGCGCCTAGCGCTTGCATACCAGCGCCCGCCGCAGCCACTCACAGAGCGCCTTTCACAGGCCTGCATGCAGCACGCCTGGCCCGGAAACGTGCGCGAATTGCACAACTTAGCCAAGCGCTACCTCGTACTGGGAGATGACGGCGCTCTCGCCGACGAGCTGCGCGCTTCGTCCGGCCTGGCGGACCGTTCTTCCCTGCCCCCGGTCTCAGTCGCCAGCGGGCGCGACCTCAAGCAACTGGTGCGCGAAATGAAGGGAGAGGCCGAGGCCGAAGCCATTCGCCGCGCCCTGGAGCACACCCGGTGGAAGCGCAAGGATGCCGCCGAAATGCTGGGCATCAGTTACAAGGCGCTGATCTACAAGGCCCGTCAGTACAACATTCTGCGGGCCCGGCCCCAAAGGGGAGTGGTAGAGATGTTCCCCAAGAACCCACAGGAGAAGAAGAAATTCTCCGTCAGTGGTGAGTCGCTCTGAGAAGACCGGGGGCCAACCAGCCCCCGGAGGACTCAGGTCGGAACCAAAATTGCAGTGAACTAGGAGACCCTCTCCGATGTACACTGCCTTAACGAGGGTCACGTCAATACGTGATGCCCTGCTGCGTCCGGCGATATCCGCAGCCGCGCAGGACAGGTAACCAGTGATGAAGAAGATTCTTGCGGCACTCGTGCTGTTGTGCATAGGGGCGGTCGGACTGCTCAGCGTGTATCTCTATCGCCGCATGCAGACCGAGATGCTGAACATCGCCCCGCCCGCGCTGAATTTCCGGGCCGCGCGTCCTATTTACCCGTTCTCCGTGATTCCGGGCGGGGTTCTGGATTCCAAGGAACTCGCCGACACCATGAGCAAGGACCCGGTGGCTCGAAAGCATTATCAGGACCTGAAGCCCGAGCAGATGTGGACCACACGCCTGCGCAAGCCCATGCTGGCCTACGTCTCCTATCGCAAGAACGACAAGGTCATGTGGACCAACCATCCGGTGCAGCTCGCAGCCAATGAGCTCGTGCTCACCGACGGCGACCACGTTGTGCGCGCCCGCTGCGGCAACCGCGTCTCTGCGGAGCAGCCCATCGCGATCATGAAGCCACAGCCGTTGCCGGCGGTGGTAACGCCGCCTGAGCCGCCGCCGCCGGACATCGCAATGAACACCGCTCTGCCTCCGCTCCTGCCGCCGACGGTGACGCCGCCCACCACCGTGAAGCCGCCGGGCAACTCCACTCCGCCGCCGACCTGGTGTTGCACCACCACCACGCCGCCGACACCGGTGCCGGAGCCGGGAACGTTCCTCTTGGTACTCAGCGGCGCCGTTGCTCTAGCCTGGGCCGCGTCGCGTGGCAGGTCCGCCTAAGCAGTCTGATCGCATCTCCACCGAAGCCCCGCCTCGTGCGGGGCTTTTGCTTGCTTCCTGCGCGCGAGCGTGGCAAGCTGGGTCCATGAAGACGAAGAACATGCGCGACTTGGAACGTCATTGGGCCGAGCAGCGGAAGAAAGCGGCCAAAGCCGCCAAGGTAGCTCCGCCACCCCCAGCAAAGGATGAGGCTGATGATGCCTCCAAGACGCCTGAGCCCACAAAGAAAGCGCCGAAGCCGAAGAAGTAACGCTCATACCGGAATGCGGGTCGCGCCTGCCGGCCGGGCCTGGTGCGACGCAGCCCGCAGCCGGATGCGCTTCCCTCCAATCGTTCCGGCTTCCTTCGAAACGGCACGATGCAGAACCTCGGCCAGCTGCCGTGACCGCGGCGTGTGACGGATGCACTAGACCCTCGCCATTGAACGTAGAAGAATACGGAGTTACGTCTCGGGAGCCTCCATGAACCGCACCAACGAGCACTTGCTCGACAAGATTGGCTGGCACATCCTGCACGAGCTGCAGGAGAACGCCCGCATTCCCTTCGCCGAGCTCGGGCGGCGCGTGGGCCTCTCCACGCCAGCGGTGGCGGAGCGCGTCCGCAGCATGGAAGATGCCGGCATCATCCGCGGCTATCGCACCGAAGTGGACGCCATGGCCTGCGGCTACAACGTGCTGGCCTTCATCCGCGTGAACGTCGCCGGCGACAAGCTGCAGCACTTCGTGAAGCTGGCAAAGTCGCGGCCCGAGGTGCTGGAGTGCCATCGCGTCACCGGCGCCGAGTCGTTCATCCTCAAGATGGCGGTGACCGACATGAATCACCTGGAGGCGGCGATTGACTCGCTGATGCCCTACGTCGCCACCACCACGTCCATGATCCTCTCGTCGGCCGTCACCTGGGGGCCGGTCAAGCCCCGCGGAGAGCTGCCTGCCGCCCCGGAACGTCACCCGGACGACCCTTCCCCCGCGCGGAAGCCGCGGTGAACATCGTTAGGCCGCTTGTGCTGTTTGCGGTCTTTCGTTAGGCAAAGCGCGCTCAATACCTTCCACTCTGCATGTACGTCCGGCTGCCGCGGGGCCTAGGATTCTCCCAGCAAGGGACGTATGGAAAATAAGCTCATCTACTTCGATAACGCCGCAACGGTGTGGCCCAAGCCGGAGCCCGTCTACGAATTCATGCTCAAGTTCTACCGCGAGACCGGTGTCAATCCGGGGCGCAGCGGTTTTGATCTCGCCATCGAGGCCGGCTCGCTCCTCGACAAGCTCCGTAAGCGCCTGACCCGGTTCTTCGGCGGCGACGAGGATTGTCCCGAGCGTCTTTGCTTCGGCTACAACGCCACGGACGCCCTCAATCTGATCCTCTATGGCCTGCTCGGAAGCGGCGACCACGTCATCACCACCAACCTGGAGCACAATTCGGTCATCCGTCCGGTCAACCACCTGGTGCGCGACGGCGGCGTGGAAGCAACCTTCCTTCCCTTCAACAGCGCTGGCTTCGTGGAGCCGGACGTTGTGAAAAAGGCGCTCCGCCCGAACACGAAGCTGGTCATCGTGAACCACGGCTCGAACGTTCTGGGCACGGTGCAACCGGTGGCGGAGATCGGCCGGCTGTGCCGCGAGCACAACGTGCTCTTCGCCATGGATACGGCGCAGACCGCCGGCGTCATCCCGATCAACATGAAGGCGATGAACGTGGACGTACTTGCTTTCACCGGCCACAAGGCGCTGATGGGCTCCATGGGGATCGGCGGACTGTGCGTCCGAAAGCACGTCGAGCTCAGGCAGACGCGCGCCGGCGGCACCGGCGTTCGTTCGGCCTACCCCTACCACCTCGAGGACTATCCGTGGCGAATGGAGTTTGGGACACCCAACATGCCGGGCATCGCGGCGCTCTGGGCCGGGCAGGACTGGCTCGACGAGAATGGCGTTGAGAACGTCCACGCCAGAGAGATGAAGCTCGCGCAGCGGCTGGTGGATGGCCTGCGCGTCATCGAGGGCGTGCGCCTGTACTGCTCCGACAGCCTGAAGAACCATCTCTCCACGGTCAGCATGAACATCGAAGGCCTGGAGGCCGGCGACGTGGGAACCATGCTTGACGTGGACCACAACGTCGCCACCCGCACCGGCCTGCACTGCGCACCGCTGGTACATGCGCAGATCGGCACGGTGGAGATCCACGGCGCCGTGCGCTTCTCCATCGGCGCCTTCAACACCGAGGCCGAAGTGGATGCGGCGCTGGAGGGCGTGCGCCAGATCGCGCGCTGGCACCGTGAGCGCCGGGCAAAGCGTGCGGCCGCGACACCCGCTCACACCTAGGACCGCCGATGACGTTATTGCTGTACATCGCACTCTACGCCGCTATTGCGTGCTTTGTCTTCGGCTGCGCCCGCCGAGTGCGGCAGTACGCTCCGCTGCCCGCGCATCTGCGGTGGGAGCTCTATCCCGTGCCCCACGAGCCGCCAACACGGATCCAGCACGGCGGCTCATACTTCGAAGAGAGCGATTGGTGGACCAAGCCTCGCCCCCGGTATCGAGCCGGGGAACTGCGGGTGATGATTGCGGAGATCTTCCTCCTGAAGAGCGTCAGGGAATCAAATCGCAGGTTGTGGTGGAGCTCGCAGCTCTTCCACCTTGGTTTCTATCTCTGCTTTGCGTCTTGCTCCGTGCTGATTGTGCTGACGGGAATCTCCTTTGCAGCGGCTCCCGCCTGGCTCGAACCCGTGGCTCGCATCGCCTCAGGTTTTGGCCGCGCCGGGCTCGCCCTCACCATGTTGGGCGCGTTGGTTCTCCTTTTGCACCGGATCCGCGAGCGTGAGCTTCGCGACTACACGCATCCCGCCGACTACGTTCATCTTGCGGTCATCGGAGCGGCGGCTGCGCTGCTTCTCGCGGGCGGTTACAGTGTCTCGGCTCCGGGCGCGCTCGGGCTGATTCGCGGGGCGTTTCTATTCGATTCTGGCGTTCATGTTCCCGTCCTGCTTGCAGCCGGAATGCTGATGGCGCTCGGTCTGCTGGCCTACGTGCCCTACTCGCAGATGGCGCACTTCATCGGCAAGTACTTTGCCTTCCACTCTGTGCGCTGGGACGATGCACCCAACCGCCAAGATGCCTTCGCCGGGCAGATATCGAGCAGTCTTGCGCTGCGCCCCACATGGTCGGCGCAACACTTCGGCGCCGCTGGCAGCAGAAGCTGGGCTGAGATTGCCGCCGCGAATCCCGCGACAGGCGAGGCGCGCAAATGAAGCCTGGTGTGCGCCTGCGCGACATGATGCGGCCGGACTCCGAGCCGCTCTTCGACATTACGCACGCTGCTCTCGCTCCTCTGCCGAATCAGAACGAGGCTGCACCGCCCTGGAAGCCACTGACTGAAGGTGTGCGGCAAAGCTGCGAATGCGGGCTGGACAACACCTGCGCACTCAACCTGCCGCGCCCCAAGAGCCGCGAAGAAGAAGCGGCCCTTGTTGACGCTTTCGTGCGCGGCTTGCACAAGCTCTTCGAGGCCCGGAACAACTGGACGTTCCTGCAACCGCTGCTTCTCTCCATGGAGCACTGTGTGGGCTGCCAGACGTGCGCGGATTCCTGCCACATCTTCGAAGCCAGCGGGCGCGCCGAAGTCTATCGGCCCACCTTCCGCAGCGAGGTCCTTCGCCGTGCCTACTTCAAGTATGTAAAGAGCGGAGGCGCTCTCTCACGCATGCAGCACGGCGACATCGAGCTCAGTTGGCCGCTCATTGCCCGCCTCGCTGAGCTCTCCTATCGCTGCAACCTCTGCCGGCGCTGCGCGCAAAGCTGCCCCATGGGAGTGGACAACGGGCTCATCGCCCACGAGCTGCGCAAGCTCTTCAGCCAGGAGATGGGCATCGCGCCCAAAGAACTTCACGAGAACGGCTCCATGTTGCAGCTCAGGGTAGGCTCCTCCACCGGCATGACACCGCGGACGGTGAAGGACAACATTGACTTCATTGACGAGGACATCAGCGAGAAGACCGGCTTGGAGGTCCACACCCCTTGGGACGTGGAAGGCGCGGACGTACTGCTCATCCACAACGCGGGCGAGATCCTCGCATGGCCGGAGAACCCCGGCGCCTTCGCGCTTATCCTCAATGCCGCCGGCATCAAGTGGACGATGTCATCCGAGCTCGTCGGATACGACTCTATCAACTACGGCCTGTGGTATGACGATGCGCAATTCGCGCGCGTGGCGTTGCGCCACGCCGAAGCCGCACGCCGCCTGAAGGTGAAGAAGATCGTGATCGGCGAGTGCGGACACGCCCACAAGGCGCTCGCCGTCGTCGCCGACCGGCTGCTCTCCGGCGAGCTGAACATCCCGCGCGAAAGCTCGCTTACCCTGCTGCGCGAGATCGTCACGAGCGGCAGGCTCGATCTCGACCCCGCGCGCAACGACTTTCCCGTGACCCTGCACGATCCGTGCAACCTGGTACGCCTGATGGGTGTCGTCGAGCCGCAGCGCGAGATCCTCCGCCGCATTGCCCCGCAGTTCCGCGAGATGACGCCGCACGGGGTGGACAACTACTGCTGCGGCGGCGGAAGCGGCTTTGCCATCATGAGCCCGAACAACTTCGGCGACTGGCGGGCCCAGGTGGGCGGCCGCAAGAAGCTGGAACAGGTGATGGACGCATTCGCCGACTGCCTGCGCTCCGGCGAGCCGAAGTATGTCTGCGCGCCCTGCAGCAACTGCAAGGGGCAGCTCCGTGACCTGTTTGCATACCACGACTTATGGGAGCGCTTCCGCATCGGCTACGGTGGCCTTGCCGAGTTGATAGTCAACGCAATGCGGGACGTGAAGCCCGGCTTCATTGATTGGGAATGGCACTAGAAATCCGAGACTTGGAGAATGAATGTGTCCGTGTTCGAGGTTCATGGCAAGAAGTACGAGGTGGATGAAGACGGGTTCCTGCAGCAACCCCAGATCTGGAACCGTGAGGTCGCGCTCGATTTCGCAACCACCGAAGGGCTGTCGGAGTTAAGCGAGGGCCATTGGAGGATCGTTCAGTACATCCGCGATTACTGGCAAGAAAACGACATCGCGCCCATGGTGCGCCGGATCTGCAAGGACACGGGTTTCAAGCTGAGCGACATCTATGACATGTTCCCCTCGGGCCCGGCGAAGGGAGCATGCAAGGTGGCGGGACTGCCGAAGCCGACGGGCTGCGTATAGCCGGGCGCGGTAAGAAAGGAAGAAAACAGGCTCAGCGCTCAGCTGGGCCTTGTTCGTTGCTTTGGTTCGGTGAGCATTGGGACGGCACGCGCCCCTTCGCGGGAACCCCTCAGGTGGGAACACCCAGGCGCGGAAGCACCCAGCGCACCAGGAACAGATACACGCAGATAAATCCAGCAATCTCGAGAAACTGTCGCATATAGAGAGAAGAATACATTATCCGCGCCCGGCGTTACAGGAAACCTCGGGCGAGGCTGAGGATCTGATCGCCACCTGTCACGGCGTGCGGGGCGGCATCCACCCGGAGGAAATGGACGGAAGCCGCATCTCTGGGTATTCTTGACCTGCAGGGAGTAGACCATGATCATTTTTCGCGTCCGCCAGCGGCCTTCGTGGATACTGTGTTGCATCGCATTGATTGCGTGGGCGCCGGTTTTGCATGCGCAAGCAAGTGCCAGCAATACGCAGGCACAACCCCAATTGATCATGCCCGAGGACCTTGTGAAGGTCCTCAAGTCGGCCGGCACCAAGCCTCTCATCCTCAACATCGGGCCCTGGCTCCTCTTCGTGCAAGCCCACATCCCGGGCGCGGAGTTCATCGGCCAGGGCTCCGACCCGCAGGCGCTGCAGCGGCTCCGCGACCGCGTGCAGAAGCTGCCGCACAATTCCTACATCGTTCTCTACTGCGGCTGCTGCCCGTGGGCGCACTGCCCCAACGTGAACCCCGCCTACGCCGAACTCCGCAGGCTTGGCTTCACCAACGTCAAAGTGCTCTACGTTGCGGACAACCTCGGCACCGACTGGGTGTACAAGGGATACCCAGCGGTCTCTGGCCAGTAGCGGCATGACGCGCACACGGACTCTTCTGCTCGCACTGCTGCTGGCGGCGGTGGCATTCGTCGCCATCGTGCACCGGCGTTCGCCGCCGCGCGGGGCGCAGGGCTCGCTCGCGCCGGACTTCACGTTGCAGACGTTAGACGGTGCGCCGCTGCGCCTCTCCGATTATCACGGCAAGGTTGTTCTGCTCGACTTCTGGGCAACGTGGTGCGCCCCCTGCCGCGAGGAGATTCCCCGCTTCGTTGACTGGCAGCGCCGCTACGGGGCGCAGGGGTTGCAGGTGATCGGCGTCTCCATGGACGACTCCGCCGGGCCCGTGCAGAAGTTCAACCGCGAGTTCGGGATCAACTACCCGGTCGCCCTAGGCAACCAGGAAGTGGCGTCGCGCTACGGTGGGATTCTGGGATTGCCGGTGAACATCGTCATCGGGCGTGACGGAAGAATTGTCTCGAAGCACCTTGGCATGGCCAATCTTTCGCAGTTGGAGCAGGAGCTGGCCGTTCAGCTTTCAACCGCGCCCGCACACTGACCCGGGCATTCCGGCCGGAAAAGCAAGTCAAAATCGCTTCGTCACGGTATGGCGGTCAGGGCAAGCATTTCCCCGGCAGGAGTGACCTGCCCGCGCTGAGGCCCACGGCTTTTTGCGGAAGTTTTTGGTGAAACAGAACAGGCGGCCTCCGGTGGCCGCCCGTATGCTGTTGCGCTGATCAGTTGCGGGGGCTGGATTTGAACCAGCGATCCCGCTCTGCGGGATTATGAGCCGCATGAGAACGAAGGCGGCCCCACCCTGCGGGACCGCCTCAAATGGTTGCGGGGGCTGGATTTGAACCAGCGACCTTTGGGTTATGAGGGGAAATCCGCCCCCGACCCCCTACTACACGAGCCAACTAACCCCAACAAGCCACGCGGGATCGCAACAGCCACGTTGGCTGAGTTTGGGTCACTTCTTACCCAGTTCACGGACAGAAAACGGACAGCAATCGGACATGCACTAGGTTGCCATCGACGAAAAGCACGTCCCCGATGGCCATCGGACGCAGGTCTGTACCCCCGCCGCTTAGCAGTCAAACTCTGCGGGATTTGAGAGGAGTAGCGGTGCAGTGCAAGCGAAAGAAACGAGACGGGAATCGATGCCGAGCGCGCGCGCTAAGCGGGAAAAAGTACTGCGCCCTTCATGCAGAACCGGGCAAAGCGGCCGAACTGGGACGAAAAGGCGGTCGGGTCCCGCGTGGTCCGAGAGGTGAGATGGCCCTACCGATGGAGATCCGCCCTCCTCAGACAGCGCAGGAGGTGCGTGAGATCCTCGGGGATGTAATCGCGGATGTGCGTGCCCGTCGGTTGGACACGAAAACCGCAAGCACTCTTGGCTACCTGGGCGGTGTATTGCTGAAGGCGATAGAGACTGCAGATCTCGAACAGAGGCTGGCAAGACTGGAGGAAAGACTTGAATCGCAAGAGCCTTCGAGTCTCTAAGCTAGAACTCGTCGCAAGAGTCCGACAATACGGCGCCTTCCTCCGGTTGCTCGAAAGTCGCTCCCCATCTGAGAAGATGTTCTTTGCTGCCCATGGACATTTTCCGGAGAATGCGACAGTGTCGGAAAGAAGGGAGAGCAGCTTCGAGACTCACGGCTTGAAAACGACCATCATTCTCGAACGTGTGAAGGAGGATGTCCAAGCGGAAGAGTGAAGTGAGGGCATCCGTTGTGAAGCCCCCCACGGGACGCGCCGACGCCGCTGCTACGACGTTGCGTTCGCTGCCGTCTTTGCCGTGGATTTGCGCGGTTCGAGCTCTTTTCGGCCGAGCGACTCGATGTAGCCGGCGACTTTGGGTGCCGTTTCCAGGCTGGTTTCGGGGATGATCTCGTTGGCGCCCATGTACCGCGGTACTTTCAACGCACTAAATTCAAACTTTCAAACGCCAGAAATCAAACTGAGCCACGATGCCGCGAGGTGGTAAAAGACCGGGAGCAGGACGCAAGCCGAAGGACGCGGCGCTGGCGGCGGTCAAGCGGCTGAAACCGCGGCAGCAGCGGTATATCGCAGGCCGGCTTCAGGGCAAGACGAAGAAGCAGGCGGCGCTCGACGCTGGCTATCCGCTGTCGATGGCGAATCGCCCCGGCGTATCTGTTGAAACACCAGACGTTAGAGAGGCTTTCCAGAAATCGGTTCGGCGCGCGATCCCGATCTGGAAGATCGTTCAGCGGGTTGCCGAGGGCATGGATGCCGTCGAGACCAAGTTCTTTTCTGACAAGGGTGTGGTTAAGGACTCGCGCGATGTTGTCGCCTGGTCAGAGCGCCGGCAGTATGCCGCGCTGGCGGCCGAGTTGGGCGGGTATTACGACCCCAAGACCCCGATGCCCAAGCCGCCGGACCCAAGCGTGGGGCTCATCTACCGGGCACTGGGCACCAGGACGACCACGACGTTGCGGCAGACGCAGATCACGGA
>Ga0209777_10003525_pt1 | contig 19282 bp, 17 predicted proteins | sample FrelakmetHBP12HB_FD_187147 | JGI IMG/M metagenome (GOLD analysis project Ga0209777, IMG submission 187147) | Freshwater lake sediment microbial communities from the University of Notre Dame, USA, for methane emissions studies -HBP12 HB (SPAdes)... | ecosystem: Environmental > Aquatic >...
ATTCGCGTCATCCAGCGCAGGGCCTATGGTATCAAAGATCAAAAGTATCTAATGCTCAAGGTCATTACTTCTTTCATTGATGACCATTGAAATGATTCATTTTCTGGTACAAAAAACCGAAAGACCCATTTTTTTTATCTCGGACTGGTATTCAAAGACTCTGTATTCCTCAAGATTAAAACCTGGCCCCGGCCCTGAGCCAACTCGTGCCAGATCAACCGGCGCTTCGCATTTTGCGTTTATATTTTTAAATTCATATATTTTCCATTTTTCTAAATCCGACCTGCACAAAACCTCATTCTTATGCCATTGGGTTGGACACGCGTACATTGAATAAAAACAACCGTTAACCGTCAGGCAAAGAAGCAACAAACCCAAAAAATTAAAAAGCATAAAACCCCCACTTACAAGATGCACTCGACGCATCGTATTTTTTGATTATTTCAAAACAAAAATTAATTCTTATACGCAGATTAGTATGAATCTACGCATAACTCAATAACCAAAAAAAGCTGTTATAGCATGAGCTTGGCAGGGAAAAGATTTTTGGCGGGACTGAGGAGCCGAAGGCGACTAAGGATGACAAAAAAATGTACATAGACAAAGGAAGGCTAATCGTCGCTATGGGTTTTCAGCAGTTGAAGCAGTTCTTTCACTCTCTGCGGCGTTTGAATATCGTACGGGCATTTTTCAACACATTTGCCGCACCCGGCGCATTTTTCAAGGGACGGCAGCATCCGCTTTGCAAGTTCAAGCGTATAGGCAACATCATCGTTCATGGGCTTCTGCCATGTTTTCATATGCAGCATATGCACAAAGGGAATCATAATGCCATTAGGGCATGGCATGCAGTAAGAGCACCGCCGGCAGAACTCCTTCCCGAGCACAGCAACTTCATCCTCCAGCCGGTGCAGTTCCCGGCCTGAAAGCGGCTGCCGCTCTTTAAAGACATTGAAATTTTGTTCAAGCTGCTCAATCGACATCATGCCGGGCGTCACGACGCCCGCTGGATAATTAAAGAAAAACCGCAATGCAAGCTCCTTGCTTTCTATAACACCTCCGGCAAGCGGCTTCATGACCGAAGTTGCCACCCCCATCGAAGCCGCCTTTGCGAGCAGGCCATCAAGAGGTTCCCGCTCAATAATATTAAAGGGAAACATGGCAAGTTCAAACTCACCTGTATCGATGGCTTCGGAAAGCGTTTTGGGGTTGTGGCTGGTGATGGCGATATGACCAATGCGGCCACTGGCCTTCTGCTCCTTAAGAAAGGAAAGCGGCTCCTTCATCGCCATTTCCAGCTCGCCTGGCTGATTGACGGCATGAAAACCATAAAAATCTATTGCCGGGAGCTTGAGCCGTTCAAAGCTCTGCTCAAAATCCTGGCGGAACGCATCGAGACCCATCTTATAACTTATGGATCGCGAGGTGATTACGAAGTCCTTCTGTCGCTTGGAGAGCACACGTCCCAGCTTTTCCTCGCTGTCCTGATAGGCAGAGGCCGTATCAAAATACGTAACGCCAAGGTCGAGCGCCCTTTGTATGATGGCATCCGACACCTCGGGCGCGACGCGCGGCAGGTACATGGCCCCAAAGCCCAGTTCCGCAACCTCAAGCCCTGTTTTGCCGAGCAGTACCGTTTTCATGGCAACTCCATAAATTTGATTGCATTAGCATACCTGCCTGTGGATACTCAGTGCCAGTGTAACGGTAACTTAATGTAAGCACGACTGCCATGTCAATGTATTTAAAATTCACACTTTTTCAGTGCGCAATTCTCATTCCTTTTATTGCAGGGATTGCAGCTCGACCTAAGGTTCCCCGGCCGCAGGAGCTCAGCCGCAGGCTGGTGCGTGTCAATATCATAGGCATTGAACCTGTCATCGCGCTGTGGTGCACCTGGGGGCTCGTGCTCTCTCCCGGCCTTATGGTTTTGCCGGTAGCCGGGCTTGGGATGGTTGTGATCGGCGTGCTTGCGGGATCGCTTGCGGCACGAGGAATGAAGCTCGCCGGCAAGCGGCGTCAAACATTTCTCATCAGCTCGTCGCTTGCAAACCAAGGGTTCACCATGGGAGGGGCTCTGTGCTACTTTTTTTTGGGGGAACAGGCACTCGGGCTTTCGGTGATTCTGGTGCTGTACTTCATTCCGTATGTGTATTGCCTGGTTTTTCCCTATGCAAAAAGCGGTTTGGGCAATGGCGTTTCTTTTAAGGGCTTTTTAAAAAACTTCGTACTCGATATTCAGAATATGCCCCTGTTTTCCATGGCGGCAGGGCTATTGCTGAATGCCGCAGGGGTCAGAAGACCCGATATCGCTTTTCCGCTGGATGCCCTGCTCTTGACATCAATTGCCCTTTACTACCTTACTCTGGGGATAAGTTTTACGCAGATCGACTTTTGGGGCATCAGGAGAGAGCTCATTGCGATTTCAGCAATTAAATTTTTCGCAGTGCCAGGGCTGACGTTTGTCGCACTGTCTCTTTTGCCTATTGCCCCTGCGCTGAAGCAGGTTATTCAGCTACAGGCATTCATGCCAGCCGCCATCTACTCAATGGTAACCGCCGTGCTTTTCGATCTAGACACCGACCTTGCCTCGGGGCTTTTTGTTTGCAATACGGTTGTATTTCTGGGAGCTGTACTGCCGCCCTTGTTTTTATTTAAAGAAGTGCTGTTTGCGCTGTAAAAAAACATCGTGCAAACCCTGCACCTGCAGCAGCATGGATGATATCGCTCCGCCCGCCAGTTCACGGCATAAAAAAAGGGTGGGCATTGATGCCCACCCTGTCAGCTGGCTAAGGTGCTTTTAATTCTGCCATTCTCCGTTGCGATACATGAATATTGCCGTCACCGGTGACTGGCTCACCACGTCAAACGGACCTTGTTTGGCCGCATCAGGAGTCTGGCCATGATGCTGAAACTTTACCTCGTTGTAGGTAAGAATGCCGACATAGGTTTTTTTAACAGGATCGGCTATTTTCACCCTGGTGCTTAATGTGTCGCTGTACCCGTCATATTCAGCAATAAAGCCGCGGTCGACTTTTTTGTACTGCATTTTTTTAGCTGCAAAATTATTGACTGTTTGCAGCCACTCCTGACAAAAGGATTCAAAACGCTTGTCGACAGCAGGCTGATCCGATGCTGCTACCGCCCCGGGTACAACCGCAAGACAACACATGCCAATGAGGCACCATACAAGGAGTTTATTTGCCAGCATCAGTCAGCAACTTTAAACTCAACGCGCCGATTCATTGCACGGCCCTTTTTGGTCTTATTGTCGGCAATGGGATTTTTCTCGCCGTTGCCCACAGCTGTAAAGCGCTCAGCTGAAAGGCCCTTGCCAACCAAATACTTCATGGCCGCAGCAGCACGTCTCTCGGAAAGCTTCTGATTATACTTGTCGGACCCGATATTGCAGGTGTTCCCTTCAATGGTCACATTCTTTTTGGCGCATGCCGGCTTCTGCAGTTCGGCTGCTGCCTCATCCAGAACCGGATAGAATTCGGGCTTGATCACAGACTTGTCAAAATCAAACTGAACCGAATTGATTACTATTTTGTCGCATTTGGGCTCTTCCACTTTCATGGGCGCGGGCCTGGGCTCTTCCTTGCATACCAGGAAACCGATTATGCCGCCCAACAGTGCACCAGAGCCACCACCGATAAGGCTACCGGCGAATTTGCTGTCGGGGTCAACACCCTGATTCGCAATAATTATACCAGTGGTAGCGCCCACTGCAGCACCAGCAGCTGCACCGACGCACGCACACTTAGCGCGCTTGCTCATCGTAGAGCATCCGGTAAACACAAACAGCGCTGCAACCATCAGGATAATAGCCTTTGACTTCATCTTCTCCTCCTTTGAAATAAGTTAACGGGTTTTGTCTCTTTGCCAAGAGACCTTGTCTTTAAATTGGAATCACTTCTTAGTGTATATAACATAATAAAAAAAATCTGCAATAAGTTATTTTAACGCATGCTACACGAATAAAATTAATAACTTTTACTCTGATGTTTTTAACGCCGCAATAATCTTTGAAAATTTAGACAAATAATATTTTTCAAGGTAACCTCGCGAATGAAGCGTCATCTCACGGGTACGGCCAAAAAGTACGTCAAAAGCATCTCTTCCCGTTGCGTCAACTTTAAGGTTAATTGTGATATTTGTTGCACGCTCATCCTGAGGGGTAATACGTATGGCAATATGGGCAACAGCCTGACTCCAGAACATTCCGGTGTCATCATGGGCATAGAGCCCGATATCGCGCGGCACAACATTTCGTTGCAGACTGATAAAACCGCTGTCTTTAGCGGCAGAGGCCACAAGTTCGCCATCCTGCGTAACCGCCTCAAGCATTTTCTTCCATGCTATATCATACGGCACAGAAAAGGTCATGCTTTTATCCACCGCAGGGGCATCTTTAGGAGGATATGTTGCGCAACCCGCATTCATGATACAGGCTACGCATAGTATGAGCGGTGCGATGTGCCGCAGTGTTGTGTAAAAGTGCAGCAAATTTTGGTGCGTTTGCTTCATGTTTTGTATTATGAGCACTTCATGCCGCGGGAGTCAAGGATTTTATAAATAAAAATAAATGAGCCTTTTTTGCCCCATTACAAATAAAAAGCCGTGGCTATCGTCATTACTCTCGATCAGGAAAAAGAAAGAAAGTGCTTCTGCGGAAACATTGCGCAAGCATGTCGCCCCACAAACAAAGATCTCCGTGTAATGCATCTGGCAGGCAAGGGAGAAGCTGATTGTTTGCGAAAAATTGGCATGCCTGCTTTTTTACCTTTTCGCGACTCCCCGAACTCTCGACCCTAGTGCAACAATCTGGTTAAGAACTGGTTTTTTTAACCGATAAAAATTGAGATGGGAAGAGGACGGTTTGATTACAAATATCAATTGACTTATATGTTTTTTAGCTTAATAATGATTTTATAATGATATGTTGCCGCTAAAAGACCATTAAGGCTGCAGTGTACGTCATAATATTTTTGAAGACTCAATGCTTTTGCCCTTAAGAGGAACGAGGAAGAAGAAAAGTCATGCAGGAACCCAGGCCAGCATCCCCCAAACCGCGGGCAAAGGCAACCATACTTGTCGTAGATGACAGCCCCACCATAAGAAAGCTTGTTTCAATGACCCTTGAAAGCAGGGGATACTGCGTTGTTGTAGCCTGCGACGGCGTCGATGGGCTTGCAAAAATGCAGGAAGGGCTGCCAGATCTCATTCTTTCCGATATATCCATGCCAAGGCTTGACGGCTATCAATTCTGCAAGGTTGTTAAAACCAACAAGGAAACAAAACATATTCCAGTCATAATGCTCTCTGGCAATGATGGTCTTTTCGACAAGGTGCGCGGGAAAATGGCAGGGTCTTCCAATTATATCACCAAGCCATTTGAGCCGAACCATCTGGTGAAGGAAATTGAGAAATTTGTTAAAACCGACAGAGCAGCCGCACCGGCTTCTGCTGCCGCATTCAGACAACCAGCAACAGCCACACAGGCATCGGCTATGCCCGGCAGGGGAACCGTTGTTAAGCCCGTCGATTCTGTGGCAGCAAAACAACTTTCAAAAAAGCTTTCCGGAATATATATACCGCCCTCTGTTTCGTCCGGGAATATCGGCTCAAGCCCGACTATGCCAGAAAAAGCCATGCAGCCCAGAGGGATCGGCAATAAAACAGCCCCCGGCATGCCACAGCCTCAAGCCCCTGCTGCAAAAAGGCCAGCTCCTAGGCAGAGCGATGAGCCGGAAATTAAAATTTTCTATCACAGTGAAACGGCTGCAGCGCAGCCGCCTGAGCCTGCATTCACGCCTTCTCCTCCGCAACAAACCCCTGATGGGAATCGGCCCGTGCAAGGACGCACTGCTCCTGCGCTATCTGGGTCGACAGCGCAACATACTGTCGGTGCCGGATTAGGAAACAAGGCCGCAGTAACCGCAGCGACCCAAGCCCCGAAAAGCGCTTCTCCGCCAGCGACCGGTTTGCAGCCCCAACAGAACCGGAGTGCGCAGTCCGGAACAGAGGTACATCGTGCAGCACCACAAACACAGTATCAGGCTCCACCCGCGGTACAACCCGCTGCGGCGCCACCTCGCGTTTCACCGCCCCCGTTGCGAGCAGCACCACAAACACAGACAAGCATAAAAGCAGCCTGCCCCGGTTGCGGCACAATATATAGCAATATTAAACCTGAACATATTGGCAGGTATGCACGTTGTAAAAAATGTGACACGCGATTCCTTATCGGCTAGGGATGCGCCTGCTGAAATATGACCCAGGTATTGTTGCAGGATTCATTAAGGTTTATTGCCAGAGTAGAATGTATGCATAAGCAGTCAACAGATTAAAATCATTGCTTTTTGAGGTACAAACCAGTTAAGTTAACAACAAACAAATTTTATTTACAGACTTTGCGACAACCAGAGGAATGCCATGGCCGAAAAAGCCATTTTAGTGGTAGATGACAACCCGCCTGAACTTGAAATGATGCAGGTGCTGCTGAAATCAAGGGGCTTTACTGTTGTCACCGCAATTGACGGTGATGACGCTATTGCCAAGGCAACGGCAATACATCCCCGGCTGATTCTGCTTGATGTCATCCTGCCGAAAAAAAATGGCTTTCAGGTTTGTCGTCAGCTGAAAACATCGCCGGAGACAAAGGATATTAAAATAATTATGGTCACCCAGAAAAACCAGGAAAGCGACCGCTTCTGGGGACTCAAGCAGGGGGCGGACGATTACCTTACAAAACCGCTGAAGGATGAAGCCCTGCTGTCATGCATTGCAAAACATATTTAAAAACCCCCAGCGGGAGCATAAAGGCTTCAGGTTTTTCTGGAACAAGCAATTGTCAAGGATGAAAAATTGATGCACAGCGATCAATCAGCTCGTCATATCGCTCTTACCTGCCCGCACTGTGGCAAGCACTATAAAAAAGTGCCCTACGATGCCATAAAGAGGCATCAATTTGCATTTTGCAAACAGTGTACTACAAAATTCCGCGTTGAGCCCTCAGTGCTGGAAGAAGCGCTGAAACAGGCTGGTTTTGCCCTTGCGGCTCAGAGCCTTGAAGTTCCCGACGCATTAAGCCAGCAGAGAGAACATGCCACTTCCCTGGCTGGTGAGCATGAATCGGTATCAGATCAGACAGCGCAGATTCAAGATATGCAAACCATGCCCGGCCTGCAGGATATCGTGAAGCAGGCTGCAGAGGAAGCACGGGGTTTTGTGCAAGAGCCGTTAGCGGGAGGTGAGCCGTATGACAGTGGCCTGTTTTTAAAGCTTTTTCCCACACAACAAATCGAAGCAGAAGAGCAACCTGGCATTGAGGGGTTTTTTGAACAAAAAATTAATAAGCTTGCTGCATCAATAGATGAAACATTTGGCCAGCCTCAAGAGTCAAGCCAAGCTTTGGAAACGGGTGACATTACAGCCGGCAATATTTTTAACGAGCCTTTAATCGATACAACACAGGCGGAGCACGTGCCTGAAGCATATGGGGATCATCGTGAACTGTCATCTGCCCCCAGCATTCAGGAACTGGACGGCCTACACATTGCGGAGCCGATCGAATATCAGACTGATGCGACTTCTGCAGAAGAAACCTCCGCGCAGGACGCTTTTGATGTATCTCTATCTCTGATCCCGGGCCAGGCTGTTAAAGCTCCACTGGAGATTGACACCAAGCGGGAAGCCTTTGAAGAACCCCAGATCGGCGAAGAGCTTAGCGCGGCTTCTGCAGAACCAGCCTTCGAGGAAGAAACTTTTGAAGACGCTTTCATTGAAGATGAGGCTATCGACGTTTCACTGGAAATCGACGCCAGGCGGGATGCATTTGAAGAACCCCTGCTTGACGAACAGTTTAGCGCGGCTTCTGCAGAATCCCCCTTTGATGAGGAAACCCTTGAAGACATTTTAATTGAAGACCAGAGCAGTGAACAATTTGAACAGGACAAAGCTTATGCGATCGAAGCGCAGAAAAAAGGCTCTGGTGCCGCACAAGCAAGCGAACTGAAAAATTTAGCGCATAAAGGCTTTTTAGCTTCTCAGGGAGCTACCGGAGCAAATCGGGACGTGTCAGACATGCTCAGAGATCTTGTGCTGCCGACAGCCGAGATGAGGGACGGAATGGAACAGTTTGTTCTGTTTTCTCTGGGAGAGCATCTGTTTGCAGCACTGGTTGCCAATGTGTTTGAACTGAGCCTGCCGCCAGATGTCATTATGGTACCCAATACGCCGCAATGGATGCTTGGAATCGCCAATATGCGGGGGGAGATTATTTCCATTGTTGATCTCATGGGTTTTCTCGGTAAGGACCAGGAAAATATTAAAAGAACATCCCGCATGATTATTGCGCAGACAAAAGACCGGCAGCTTATGGTCGGGCTTGTTGTAGACAGCATCAACGGTATAAAATATTTCCCCACTGACGAAATTCTCTCCCTTCAGCAGAAGGCATCCGGGCAGGCTGCAGCATACCTGAACGGGGCATTTGCTCACGAGGATACAACAGTGGCGATTCTTGACTTTGAAAAACTGCTGCAGTCTCCGAAAATGCGACAATTTCAATAATACGAAAAACAAATAAATCTTTATTGGCAAAGGAGTACAAGAATGAAATCGAAAAGCGGAAGTTCCAGTGCCGAATCGAGCGGAAAATCCCGTGGCACACCGTTTAGAAGTATCAAAAGTAAGCTCTACATTTCATTCGGTGTCCTGATTCTGTTTTTTCTTCTTGTCAGTCTGGGCGCCATTGGCAGCCTGTTCTTCCTTAACAACAGAATCTCAAATCTTCTCAATACCCAAATCACCTTTGCCGAACTGGTAAAGGCTTCGGAGTCTGCACTGCTTGAAGTGCAAGTCCTTGAGCTTGACTTTTTCGCCAATTACCGCGAACGCGGGTTTGAAACAGCAAAAGGCATGCTTGATGAGGCGGAGAACCAGTTTCAAGCAATCCTCGGCGCCCTCCGCGAGATTCGCCAACTGAATGTCGGGCAGGAAAATAAAGATATGGCGGAAGAGTTTGAGCGGGCCGTATCAGGCTACCAGAATGGATTGAACCGTGCCACAGCCATTATTGAAAAACGCGTTGCCGCTGACGGGCTTGAATCTCAGCTGCGAGCGGCAGGCAAGGCACTGGAGGATTTTTTCCGTGAACGCAGCATGAGCGTGACGGGCATTCAACTTATGCGCATGTATGAACAGCGCTATCTTCTGGGTGAGAGCAAGGCCGGAGGGATACTTGCCGATGGGATTGCACAAATCAAGGAACAGATGGAATCGGCACGACTGTCTGACAGCGACAGAGAACAGCTCAATCGGCTGTGCACCGTTTATGCGGCTATCATCGAAAAAGCCAGGGGGCAGGATGCTGATTTGCAGAAAACAATTGCCGGGTACCGCGATATCGACAAAAAAATCCGGCCGATGCTCTGGTCCTTTTATACCGCGGGTACCCGTGAAAAAAATATGGCTATCGACGATATGCGAAAAATATCCCGCATCATACTGCTCGTCAATGCCGCTGCGTTTTTGTTCGTTCTTATTATCGGCATTGCCGCCGCCGGACAGCTCTCCAGAGGAATTACCCGTCAGGTGCAGCAGATTACGGGTATTTTTGAAAAGATAGCAGTGGGAGACTACAGCGCACGTGCGCAGGTAAAATCCAGCGACGAGTTGGGCAACATGGCGCGTTCGCTCAACAGCATGCTCGATAATATTTTTGAGCTTATTCAGACCCGCGAAGAACGCAACACCATGCAGGCATCGCTGATGAAGCTTCTTGACGATGTGAGCGGCATCGCAGACGGCGATCTCTCCAAGGAGGCCGAGGTGACACAGGACTTCACCGGAGCTATCGCCGATGCATTTAACTTTGCCATAATGCAGCTGCGGCAAATCGTCCATAGCGTTCAGGACTCGACCTTCAAGGTTGGTACGTCGGCAAGCGAAATTTCATCAGCTGCTGAAAAACTCGCCAAGGACAATGAAACAACCGCAGCGCGTATCGTCGAGGCCACTGCAACAATAGGAGACATGGCGCTTTCCGCCCGGAATGTTTCCGAAAACGCAGCCCAGTCAGCGGCTGTGTCCGATCAGGCGCTTGATGCCGCAAAGCAGGGCGCACAGGCAGTGCTTGACACAATCGATGGCATGAACCGTATCCGTGACAGGGTTCAGGAGACAGCAAAGCGTATTAAACGGCTTGGTGAAAGTTCACAGGAAATCGGCGATATCGTTCAGATGATTAACGACATAGCAGACCGCACCAGTATTTTGGCAATGAATGCGTCAATTCAGGCCGCCATGTCCGGCGAGTCGGGCCGGGGCTTTGCCGTGGTTGCGGAAGAAGTTGAGCGACTTGCACAGCGCTCGGCAAAAGCAACAAAACAGATCACTGAACTTGTCAAAGCGATTCAGACGGAAACCAATGAAACAGTTATCGCCATGGAAGAAACAACCCATGAAGTGGTTGCCGGCTCTGATCTGGCAAATGATGCCGGCCAGGCCCTCAATCAAATCGAAACAACCTCCAGCAGCATGGCGGAGATTATCCAGTCGATTTCACAATCGGCCCGGGATCAGGCTTACAGTTCCGATGAAGTCGCAAGGATCATGCTTGAGATATCTGATGCAACGCAGCAGGCTGCGGCAGGCGCCAGACAAGCGGCTCTTTCAATTAACAGTCTTGCCCGCATGGCTGAGGATCTCCGCGGTTCGGTAAACGTGTTCAAGCTCCCGGAAGATGAAAAGCCGCGCCTGAACGCATGAACGGTATGACGTTTGACGGGCTATGCCCATAAGGGGTTTATCCCGTTCTGACATAACACGAAACGCCTGTATATAAGCGACAGCGGTATGACATACAAGGTACAACAGGAAGTTCTCGATGGGTTCATAGCGGAAGCGCAAAGCTATCTGCCTTCAATCCGCGAAGGAATTTTTGCTTTTCAAAGCAGTCCAGACAATACCGGACTGCTTGAGGAGGCATACCGCCAGGCGCACATCATTAAAGGTGCGGCCTCCATGGTCGGTCTGCCCGAGCTGAGCTATCTGGCAAGCTTTATAGAACAGATTCTTGAAGACATTCTCAATGGAAGTATCAGTTTAAACATGCAGGCGCTTGCCGTGCTCGACAACGGCCTGTCCTGTATTGAGGCATGCCTTGACCGGCTCGGGGAAAATCTTGACGATTTAAGAACTATTGTCAGCGCACTCTACATTGCCTACCGGCGGCTGGCAGGGCTTCCTGCCGATGAAGACAGCGACGCGGTTGCGGAGATAATGGATGCAATCGCGGCGTATTATGAAAAAATGGAAGCCGAGGTGCTTGAGGAAGATGCGTTTGCAGAGCAGCCAGAGGAGACGCGCGTTCAGGCCCCTGTTCCCCAGCCCACATTCACTGTGCTTACTGAAATACCTCCTGAACTTCTTGAAGTGTTCATGCTTGAGGCCGAGGATCACTTTAAAAACATCACTGTTTTTCTCTCGGCACTTAAACAGAACCCTGATCAACAAGACGTCATTCAAAGCCTTCGACGCAGCGTCCATACGCTCAAGGGGTCGGCTGCGGCCGTAGGCTTCCGCGTCGTATCGACACTTGCCCATCGCATGGAGGACCTGCTTGACAGGCTTTTTGAAGGAGCCAGAAAACTTGATCGGAATACCCTTGAACTGCTCACGACATCCGCTGAAGCCCTCGAGGACCTAGCCTCCAATACGGCAAACGAGACATTTGTGCAGAGCCTCTACGATAAGTATCAACGGCTGCTTCAGTCAGAAGAACAAAAACCAACTCCATCAGAAAAAAAACCTGAGAAACCGAAGACTGCGTCCAGTGACTCAGCAGAGCCCGCTGCGGCACAGGTGCAGGCAGCAGCTGTGCCGCCGGCCCATGGCAAATCCGAAGACATGGTGCGCATCGGCATGGACCGTATCGATGAAATCATGCGGCTTATGGGCGAGCTTGTCATCAGCAGAAGTTCCATTGAGCAATATATCACGGATCTTACCACCAGGGTCGAAAACATGGCGCCGACCATCGAGCGCCTGAAAAAAGTCTCGGAGCGACTAGAGACGGAGTATGAAATCAGCGCTCTTGGCGATGGCATGGCCACCCGGCGCGGCAAAGCTCTATCAGATGGGCGTAGACTGATGCCGGTTTTTGCCGAACATGATTTTGACGAACTCGAGCTTGACCGGTATACCGAATTCCATCATCTGCTGCGCCAACTCTCCGAAACGATCTCAGATATCAAGCTGATCAATACCGATTTGAGCAATGTGACCAGCGACTTTGAAACAATGTCTCACCTGCAGGGACGGCTTTCAAGCGACATGCAGGACAAGCTCATAAAAATCCGCATGATGCCTCTATCGTCTATTTCGGCGCGCATGCGCCAAATCGTGCGCGTGATCGCCCTGGCGCAGAACAAACTGGTGGATATGGTGATTGAAGGCGAGCAGATGGAAATCGATAAAAAAGTGCTCGACACTATGATTGATCCGCTCATGCATATCCTGCGCAACAATGTCGATCATGGCATCGAACCCCCCGAGGAGCGCAAGGCAAAGGGAAAGACCGAGCGGGGAATCATTCGTCTTCGCGCATACTACTCGGGCAATAAAATAGTACTTGCCATCAGTGATGACGGCAGGGGCCTTGATGCCGATAAAATTCGCCGCAAGGCCATTGACGCCGGTTATATCGATGAGGCAGGAGCGACACGGCTGACCAGTCAGGAAATATTCCAATATGTGCTGCTGCCAAATTTCAGCACGGCCGAAAAAATAAGCGAATTTTCCGGACGCGGCGTCGGCATGGATGTGGTAAAAACTCAAGTAACAGCCCTTCAGGGAACAGTGGAAATTGAATCGGTCAAGGGCCAGGGCACGCTGGTCATCATCCGCCTGCCCATGTCGCTTGCCGTAACACGATCGCTGCTGATGAAATCGTATAACAATACCTTTGCAGTGCCACTGGGTTTCATCAAGCAGGTACTGCGCCTTGAGCCTGGCGAAATCGAGCAGACCAGAGACGGTGGGATCGTGCATGTTGAAGATATCCCCTATCCGCTTCTTCGCCTTGGCGATGTCCTTGGGCTCCCGCGCCCGGCCGACTATGAAGAATCTCAGACACCGCTGGTGCTGCTGCTGGATATAGGCGCACAGTATATCGCCATGACCATCGATGAGCTGCAGGGCGAACGTGAAATCGTCGTAAAAAATCTTGGTACACACCTGCGGCGCGTCCCCGGCATTGCAGGCGCAACTCTTCTTGGCGACGGTTCGGTCGTCCTGATTCTCAATCCGCTTGATCTCGCTTCGCTGCAGGCTCAGAACAAGGGGGTGAGCCGCATCCTTCCGGCGCAGGAAAAGGCCCCCGCTGAAAAAACGCTGTCAATTCTCATCGTTGATGACTCCGTAAGCGTGCGCATGATCATGACGAACTTCATAAAAAGTTCGGGATGGCTTCCCATAACAGCAAAAGACGGTGTCGAGGCTCTGGAAATGCTCCAGGCTGTTTCTCAGCTTCCCGATATTATTCTGCTTGACGTGGAAATGCCCCGTATGGACGGCTATGAACTGCTGTCGCGCCTTAAAAGCAATTCTATCCACAGAAATATTCCCGTTGTGATGATTACGTCGCGGTCAAGCGAAAAGCATCGGATGAAAGCGCTTGAAATGGGTGCTGCTGATTATGTTATAAAGCCCTACCAGGACGACATGCTGCGCAATCTTATAGAGCACCTGATTTTGCAGCCCACGGTCTGATGTTGCTGCCATGCCCCAAGGCCCTTCGTGGTCGATGCGGTAAATAAAGATCCTTACTACATTTGCGGCAGGCGCGTCTGGTATATCGATCCCGAAACCTATTACATCATGTGGACTGAAATCTATGACACTTCAGGCCGCTTCTGGAAATGCTTCATCAACATGACTGATGAAATAAAGACGGTCAGGGGAGAATATAAAACATTTATAGTGGGGTCAGCCTTTGAGGATTTTCAGCGTATCCATTCCGGCACCAACAACCAGAATGTTATTGCAATAGGCGGAAAAGTCGACAGCACTATGTTTACGGTCAGCAATCTGCAGCGTACGCACTGATCGGTTTTTTCCGGGCAGCGCGGCATGAATACAGGCATGAGGCTAAAAAAGAATTGGGAATCGGAGCCGATTGAGGTTCCCGCTTCCCGAGAAAAAAGCCGCTGGCAAAGTTCAGCGGCTTTTTTCTACTAACGTATGACATGCGGTTTATCAACATTTTTTTCTTTGGCTGTGGTGGTTGAGCTGATGGCCTTGAGAACCCTGCGAGTTTTTTCTCCAAGCCCTTCAGGCACTTTTAATGTGTAGCTCCCGGTGGGCAACTGGTAGCCGGTGAGCTCAGGATTAAGCTCTTTAATGATTTTAAAGTCCGTGCCGATGCCCTGAGCCAGATCGGCTATATGCACGGAATTTTCCAGCTGCACGGCGATCGAATCGCTCTTAACCGGCTTATAGATATGCTCTTTGGGAATATCATAGCCGTACCGCTCCGGATGCTGCATGATCAGCTTTATAGCCGCAATGCGGAAAACAAACCGCTCTGTTTCAAGAGGCAGATTCAAACGGTAATAGTCGGCCACTTTCTGTATTTCTATTTCGCGGCGCAGGCGCGCTTCGCCGCAGTTATAGGCGGCAAGGGCAAGAGTCCAGCAGCCGAATTCCTGTCGCAGGCTTTGTAAATACCGCAGGGCTGCACGGGTCGCTATCTCCGGACTATTGCGCTCGTCAACAAGCTCGTCTTTGCGAAGGCCATTGCGCACCCCGGTCTCCTCGATCATCTGCCAGGTTCCCACCGCGCCCTTACTCGATTCAACATAAGCAAGAAGCGAGCTTTCGGCAACGGCGAGATATTTCAAATCATCAGGCATACCAAGCGCTGCAAGGCTTTTTTCAAACACCGGAAACACCCTGCCGGCGCGCTTAATCCACATAAATACCTGCGCCTGCCCCCATGCCGATATGGTCAGCTCCCGGTCAAGCATCTCGCGGACTGAGGGATTTTCAAGCGGCATGCGCTCTGCGCATATAGAAAGGCTTTGGGGCAGCAGCACATCGCGGTACAGAGTGGCGGGGAGTTCCCCGGCCCACACCGGAGCACTTTCGGAAAGCATGAGAACAATGCCCGCAAACACGACATAGTGCAGCGCCCATCGTTGCCCAAAAATAATAAAAAAGGCATGCATGATAAAATCCTTTAAACATGCGGGTTTGCCGGCAGCATCACCGTAAAAGTGACGCCGCGGCTTACGTTTGGCTCAACGCTGATGATGCCGCCGTGGGCCTCAACAATACGCTTGCAGATCTGCAGCCCGAGGCCGGTTCCGCGGGTCGTTCCCGAGCGGGCTTCGTCAACCTGATAAAAACGGTTGAATATCCGCGGTATCGCGCTCTCCGGTATGCCAATGCCCGTATCGCACACCCGCAACTGCGCATCGCGCTCATGCTGGAGGAGCTGGATAGCCACCTGCCCCCCCTCAGGAGTGAACTTGATGGCGTTATCAAGCAGGTTGCTCAACAGCTGCAGCACACGCGTTTTATCTCCGCTGATCACTACATCATCACAGCGCTCAAGGGTGAAATGCAGCCTTTTTTCCTGCGCCATAGGCAGAAAAAAATCGCAAATGTCGCGAACCACTTCGCCTATATTGAAAATGGAGAGATCCAGATTGATCTTCTTCATTTCAAACCGCGATATCAGGAAAAGATCATTGACCATTTTTATAAGAAAATTGATGCGCTCCAGACAATCGACGATAGTGTCGCGATATTCCTGAACGTCGCGCTGCTCGGCAAGGGCAACCTCCATGGTGCCCTTGAGAGCAAAAAGCGGGTTGCGAAGCTCATGGGACACATCGGCGGTAAACTGTTTGGTCTCGCCGAACGACTTTTCCAGCCGGTCAATCATGGAGTTGATCGTAAGGGTGAGTTCCTGCACCTCGTCACGCGCCGGCGGCACAGGAAGCCGCTCCTGGAGGTTTTGCGATGAAATCCTGCTTGCCACCCGCGCGATGCCCTTGATTATCTGCCGGGGCTTGTTTGCCACAAGCATGCCGCACAGCAGACTCAGCAGCAGTACAACAGGAAAAGCAAGCTGCAGATTATCACAAAAACGCTCGAGCAAATGTCCGTCCTGCCGCTTTTCCGTGGCGATCTGCACCGTCAGGTCGGGCATATCGTCCATGGCGATTTTTCGCTCGTACATGCGGTACTGCGCGGATTTGCCGGGCATTCTAAGGGTGCTGAAATCCCGCTGATGCTGAAGCGCGGGAAAAGGTATTTTGGCAGCTATTTTTGACTGGTAAAGAGGCTCGCCCGTGCTGGAAAGCACCCGGAAATCAAAGCGATAGTATTTGCGCCGCACTAAGTCGGTCTCAAACATCTGGCAGCCGGTGATAACACTTTTATTTTCAGCAATATCGTCGACAAGCTCATGGGTTTCATCCACCAGGATTCTATCAACCTGCTTTTCCAGAAGATGCTCGAGCCGCATGTAGGAAAAAATACACAGCCCGAGGGCCAGGGCAAGCAGGAGGCCTGTTGAAGAAATAGTGAGCCGTACATCCAGCCGGGAAAAAAAACTAGTTTTCAGATTTGAGAACATACCCTACGCCTTTGATGGTTTTGATGAGTTTTATCTCAGCATCGCAGTCGATCTTGCCACGCAGGCGATTGATGTGCACATCGATAATGTTGCTGGAGGTATCGAAATTATAGCCCCAGACGCGCTCAAGGATCATGGTGCGTGTCAGAATCTGGCCCGCATTGCGCATCATGTATTCAAGCAGCGCAAATTCTTTGCCTGAAAGCTCGATTACCTGACCCGCCCGCTCGGCGGTGCGCGAAATAAGATTAAGCGTCAGGTCTGCGACGGTAAGCCGCGAACTTTCAAAATCTTTCTGGCCCCGCCGCAGAACCGCCCTGATGCGCGCCAAAAGCTCGGGAAATGAAAAAGGCTTTATAAGATAGTCGTCGGCGCCCAGTTCAAGGCCGCGCACTACGTCTGTCTTGTCATCACGCGCCGTGAGAAAGATAACCGGCGTTGCCGCGCCTGCCCGCCGTACCGCCTTGAGCATCTCAAAACCGTTCATCTCGGGAAGCATGATGTCAAGTATAATGAGATCATAGGCTTGAGACGTTGCCAGGTAGAGCCCTTCTTCGCCGTCGAAAACCGCGTCAACACTGTAGCCGATTTCGCTAAGCCCTTTTTTTAAAAAGCGCGACGCGCTTCTGTCATCCTCAACAAGCAAAAAACGCATAAGCTGCTCCGAGCTTGAAAATTTTATTGGGCAGGCCCTATCTAGTGAGCATAAATCAAAACGGGGTGCTCTGCGGAGTCTACAGCCAGGCTCTGCTTGGCGCTTTCGGCATCGCCGCGTGCGTAAGGGCCTACCAGGACTCGATACCATGCAACGCCATTAATGTGGATGCGCTCAATTCGCGCCATATACCCTTTATCTTCCAGCTTGCGCGCCATTTCCTGTGCACGGTCACCGCTGCTGAACGAAGCCACCTGAATATCGGTTCTGAACGACGGCATGTGCTCGCCTTCAGGTTCGGGAACACGCTGGGCAAGCTCGCGGCAGGTGCGCTCTATCAGATCCTGCATCCGCTGGTCGCTTACCTCAACTCCTGTGCGCACCGCAGCAGGTATAAGCGAGAAAGGATGCAGGGGCAGATCGCCGCTCTGCAGCTTTTTCTCAATCTCAGTCCGCCAGACCGTCCTGCCATGCAGTGTTTCGACAAGACGCACCTCGACGGTCAATGCAAGCTGCGAATAAAAAATAAAAAAAAGGCGGCGCGTACTCAGCACTCTGCCGTAAACGAGATAATCGGCCTTGAAGCATCTCCCAAGCTCCATCGGAGATAGCTTGATCCATCCTTTGACTGATAGCGCATCGATATGATCAAGCAGGGCATCAATCTCACAAAGCTCCACGTCGTAATATTTTTTTGGGGTAAAATGGCTGTAAAAACTTTCCCTGACTTTCGATGCAAGCTGCGGATTGGCCTCATCCCCCTCAAACGGCAGTACGACCACACGGCGATTCTGCCCTATGTGCTGCGCAAAATTTGATGGGTCGCGATTAGCGACATCTGCGGCCTCCCGCCATGCGCAGGAAACAAATCCCGAACAGCAAAAGACAGCAGCAAGTGCCAAATAAATAATGCACATTTTCCGCTCCATGCAAAACGCACGCAGCCCGAAACGATATTATGACGATACGCTTCTGTTTGTTTTACGCACAACCCGTTTTAATGATTTCACACCCTGGTACAGGATGCCGAATGCGCCGGAAGGCAAAGGCTTTGCCATACCCGTAAAGCGGGCCTTCATGCGGGCAAAGGCGTACCGGTCAAGCTGCATGCCCAGCCTGGCTATAAGGCCCGGACGGCCGGGGTCACGGGCGATAACCGCATGGGCAAAATCAATGACATGCACATCGCCATCATCGGATACCAGCACATTTGACCTGTGCAGGTCCATATTTGCAACGCCGCGATCATGCATGGCCTTAAGAATATGCTCAAGCTTATCAAAAATTTGGATGGGCACGCTCCGCCGCTTGAAAAGCCCCAGATGTCTGCCGGGCACAAACGCCAGCTCAAGAAGACCATTTTCTGTAATGCCATGGCAAGCCGGTATGCCCGGAATGCCTGCCAGCCGCTCATAGGCTCGCGCCTCGTTGCGAAGCGTCCATTTGCCATAGGATCGAGTCAACAGGTTTTCAACCCCGCCAAAATCCTTGACGACAATCTGCCGGCCGTTGCGCATTTCAATCCTGACCCTGCCCTTGCTTTTATTGCGCGGCTGCATGCGATCCCGTCTCACGGCGCCTCATCTCCTTTCTTCAGATGGCCGGCAACGCCACCTGCAGCCTGTTTTCGAAGAAGCACAAGGCCTTTCCCTAAACGGTGCTCAGCGCTTTGGCTCGTATAAATCACGGGCAACCCTGAAGGCCGCAGTATCTGCCAGATCTTGCCCGTCATGGCAAGAAACCGATCTCCGGGGGCGGCTAAAAATGCCCCGATCGACCCGTTGCCCATTATCGTAATAATCGGACGAGCGGCATAAAATGTAAAGGTGTAATTTTCATATTCGGGAAAAAAGGCCAGCGGCAATTGCCCAGTAAAAAACTGGCAGTTTTGTCAGTACCGTTTCTTCCTCAAGCTGTGGAATAAGCCATTGGCGGGTCTGCAGCATCTCACGGGCGATCTCGGCGCGGCGTGA
>Ga0209777_10003526_pt1 | contig 19281 bp, 16 predicted proteins | sample FrelakmetHBP12HB_FD_187147 | JGI IMG/M metagenome (GOLD analysis project Ga0209777, IMG submission 187147) | Freshwater lake sediment microbial communities from the University of Notre Dame, USA, for methane emissions studies -HBP12 HB (SPAdes)... | ecosystem: Environmental > Aquatic >...
GTGACCTGCCGCGGCGGGCGTGACGACGACCACCTCGCCGTAGTTGCACGAGAAGCAGAGCATCGCCGTGGCGGCCGCGGTGACGTGGGTGCGGCAGAGACCGAGCCGGTTCACAGACAGTGGCACTGCACCTCCAGGCCGGAGGCACCATCCGCTATCTGCAGAACTAAGGGGGCGAGTCCGTCCGTCAAGGGCCGGGAATCCCGACAAGACCCCCCCTACTAGAAGATGTCGTAGACTTTCGCCTCAACGCCCCACGCGCGACATTGGACGGGGTTGGCGTGCCCCCCTCGCCAAACTGGGAGGGCGTATGGGCACCATTCAGCTCCCTCCGTCCCCCGCCGAGCGCACCCGGCCGCGCCTCGTCATCTGCGACGACGAACGGGTCGTTGCCGACGCCCTGCGGCACACGCTGGAACCCGAGTACTCCATCGTCGGGGCCGTCGCGTCTGGCGCGGACCTCACGGCCTTGCTGAGCAGCAGGCCGGCAGACTGCCTCCTTCTCGAGGTGGGGCTCACGAATCCCTCGGGGCTCGACCTACTCAAGAGCGTGCACAGTCTTCACCCGCAGCTCAAAGTCGTCGTCCTCACGATCCACCAGGACCGGATCATTGCCGAAGCCTGCCTGCGCTTCGGCGCCCACGGCTTCGTGCCGAAGAGTGCTCCGTTCGAAGAACTGCGGGACGCACTGCGGCTGGTGCTCGCTGGCGGCCGATATCTGTCGCCGCGCATCCCCAAGACCGGTCATGGGGTAGGGCTTGCCGCCCAGCATCTTGCCCTGCGGGGCCTCACGCCTCGGGAACAACAGGTTGTGCGTCTGATGGGGGACGGCCTCAGGGCGGCGGAGATCGGCCGACGGCTCGGGGTCAGGCGCAACACGGTCGCATTCCACATCGAGCACATCAAGCGGAAGCTCGGGTTCGCCTCCGATCGGGAACTGCTGCGATACGCGGTCCTTCTTGCGGCATGTATCGAGGACCTCGAGCCGCATTCCCCGCAAGAAGAGGGCGCCGCCGGCCGCTAGTCCCTCCGCTGACGTGCCAATCCCGACCAACGCAGGGCTCTGACAAAGTTCAGCCTCACAAAGTTCAGTCTTTCGCAGTGGGGCCGCCCCCAAGACACTGGGGGGTGAGCGGCACGTCGTCGGCAGCCGAAGCCGCTCTGAACCTCTGTGAGGAGGAGCTATGCAGCGGATCATTCGGAGGATCTCAACGACGGTGTACGCGCTGGGCGTCGTGGGCGCGCTCACCTTCGGGGCCAGCCAGGCGTTCGGCCGAGCCGTATACCTGACGTGCCCGTACGACCCGCCCACGTGGCTGGGTGCGTGCATCACGCCGCCGCCCGATCCCACATGGGAGTGCACTCAACGCTGCCAGGCCATAACCGGGGACTCGGATTCGCAAGGCAGATGCGACGTTGGAGGGGCGCCGGGTTGCTGCGTGTGTCTGATGCGCTGAGGGCGAGCGGGGCCCCCGCATGAAGCCATGCGGGGGCCTCGCATGTCCTCACGGGAGCCAGCCTGGCGTGCGCGGGCCGCGGACGAAATCGGCGATCGCAGTTCGGGTGTGCTGAAGGATCTTCCGTCCGTCAGCGCGGGTGTAGGCCACTCTCCGGGTCACTGAATACGTGACACCGACATTGTAGCCTTCCATCAGGCGTGCCCGGTGGCGGTCGAAGTTGCTGTGCACTAGGTGCGGGCAGAGCGGGTATGCGAGCGGGAACGTGGAGAGCAGGGCGACGACGTCGAGGATCTTGGCGCGCGGCACTCGCGCGTAGTCATGCCCCGGGGTCATCGGGAGGGCTGCCACGTCCAGCGGCAAGGCGACAAACGCGACCACGGAGAGGCCCGCCAAGATCAGGCCATGTCCAAACCAGTACGGTGCCAGCCCGATGTCGATCGTGTTCGGGACGCTGGGGTTGTCCACGTCGGCGTCACCGATGAACTCGAAGTCAGCGTGGCTCAGGTCGAGGCCCCCCGACCAGATCACCGAGTGATCAATGGCGTCCGTGGCGATGACGGCGGTCCTACCTGGAGCGAGCGGATAGGTGCGGCCCGTCCCCGGCAACGAGTCGAAGTATCGCGTCCAGATGCCGTCGGGATCGTTGGTCGTGCCCTCGGAAGCTGCGCATTGCCCTGGGCGATACTCCTGCGCCAGGGAGTAGGCCATGCCGATTACCAGGCCGTCGAGGTAAACGGTGGTGTCCGAATTGTTGGCCAGCTCCAGGTAGCCGCCGAACTCGTAGTCGAGGCCTGCACTCGCTATCCATCCGTAGTTGAACGCCCACTCGCTGATGACGACGGAATGGCGGCGGCTGGCGGGCACGGGCACGGTCACGCGGCCACGCTGGGCGCCTGCCTCGCCCGCGAAGCCGATCACGTCCTGCGCGGGCGAGAGCCGGGACGCCTCGTCGGCCGTGAGCAGCCGGCGAGCCTCGACCAAGTAGTGTCCGTCCGCAAGGTCGGAAACGCTGGCCATGCCGGTGCTGTCGGTCTGGAGGACCGCTATGGGCGCGCCGGTGGCAGTGTCCTCAACGCCCGGGCTGACCGTGACCTCGGCGCCCGGGATTCCGCGGCTCCAGCCCAGTTCTCGCGCAACCGCACTGTCTTCGGGATCGGCCTGGATCGAGATGGTCAGCGGCCCGTGGCCCGCCGCGGCGGGCGCGACGACGACCACCTCGCCGTAGTTGCACGAGAAGCAGAGCATCACCGCGGCGGCCGCGGTGACGTGGGTGCGGCAGAGACCGAGCCGGTTCACAGACAGTGGCACTGCACCTCCGGGCCGGAGGCACCGTCCCCTATCTCCACAACTAAGGGGGCGAGTCCATCCGTCGTCACGGTAGCCGGCCCGGCGTGCGGGGACCGCGGATGAAGTCCACGGCGGCGGTGCGCGTGTGCTGGAGAATCTTCCGTCCGTCCGAGCGCGTGTACGCCACTTTGCGGTTGACGGAAGTAATGACATCCGAATAATCGTCTGACATCATCCGAGCCGGGCGCCGGTCAAAGTTGTTGTGCACCAGGTGCGGGCACGGGGTGAACGTGAGCGTGGAGAGCAGGGCGACGACGTCGAGGATCTTGGCGCGCGGGACCCGCGCGTACTCGGTCCCTGTGGTCGGCAACCGCTGTCTGGGAAGCGGCGCCACATCGAGAGGCAGCGCGACGAAGGCGACGATGCCGCTGTTCGAGAGAATGATCCCATGGCCGAGGAGGTTCGAGCCCATCCCGATGCTGATCGTATTCGGCACGCTGGGGTTGTCGGCGTCGGCTGTGCCGACGAATTCGAAGTCGGCGTGGCTGAGGTCGAGGGCCCCGGGCCAGATCGCCGAGTGATCAATGGCGTCGGTGGCGATCACTGCGGTTGCGCCCGGTGCGAGGGGATAGGTATGGCCTGTGCCTGGCAGGGAGTCGAACTGTCGCGCCCAGACACCGTCGGGATCGTTGCTGAAGCTCTCTGCCTGCACGCATGAGAGCTGTGCGTACTCGGAACTCTGGGCGTAGGCCATGCCGACGACCAGGCCATCGAGGTAGATCGTGGTGTCGGCGTTGTTGGCCAGCTCGAGGTACCCGCCGAAGTTGTAGTCGCCATATTTGTTCGCCCGATCGTATTCACCGTTGAACGACCACTCGCTGATGACGACGGAGCGGCGGTGGCTGGCCGGGACTTGCAGCGTGACGGGGCCGCGCTTGACGACTGCGCGCGCCATGAACCCGACTGCGTCGTCTCCCGGCGTCAGTCCCGCCATCTCGGCGGTCGTCAGCAGGCGGCCTACGTCGATGAAGTACTGGCCGTCAGGCAGGTCGGGAACGCTGGCGGTGCCAGTGCTGTCCGTCCGGAGCACAGCAACCGGCGGCCCTGCGGCGGTGTCGGCGTCGGCCGGGCTGACCGTGACCTCGGCGCCTGAGATTCCGCGGCTCCAGCGCAGTTCTCGCGCAACCGCACCGTCTTCGGGATCGGCCTGGATGGAGAGCACGAGCGGGCCGTGACCCACGGCGGCTGGCGCGACGACGACCACCTCGCCGTAGTTGCACGAAAAGCAGAGCATCACCGCGGCGACGGCGGTGACGTGGGCTGCGCGCCGAAGACCGAACTCGTTGACAGACAGTAGCACTGCACCTCCGGGCCGGAGGCACTGTTCGCTATCTGCAGAAGTAAGGCGCCCGTCTCGTGCGTCAAGGGCGGCGTCGGCCGTCAGCGGGTGCTCGACCCTGAAACACGATGATCGCGCTCGCCGATTGCCGTGATGTGCCTAACGCCCCCCTCACGCCCTGCCGTTATCTTGCAGCCGTCAAGATGAATGCCCTCTCGCGACGCCGCGTCGCGAGACGAGGGGGTGGCTCGATGTTGACTCGGCGAGGAGTTGCGCGCGCGGTCGTTGGCGTCGGCGCTCTGGTGCTTTCGGAGAGCTTCGCCTGGGGCGTTCGCGCCCAGAACCCTCCGACTCCCGTACCTGCACCGCCGCCTGCGATCATCTCGGGCGCGATCGTTGATTCGGCCGGCATCCCGATTCCCCATGCTGTGCTGAGCGTGGTCGGCGAGTCGCTCCGCGTCGTCACGGATTCCCAGGGGCGCTTCCGCCTGGCCGTGCCGCCGGGCCCGAAGCTGCTCGCCGCGCGCGCCCTCGGCTACCGGCCGCTGATGTGGACGGTTGCCCTCGTGTCGGGGCAGGAGGCCACCGGGCGCATCCGGCTGCAGCAGCTCAGCATCGTCCTACCCGGGATTACGGTGACGGCAGAGCCGTATGTGTCCAGCCGCCTGGCCGGCTTCTATCAGCGCCAACGCATCGGCTTCGGGAAGTACATTGATGCTGAGACAATCGAACGCCGGTTCACGAACTCGATGGCCGATCTGCTGCAGGGGATAGCCGGCGTCCGCGTGAGTCCCGTTCCCGGCGATCCCCTCAACTACCTGGTGAACTTCTCCCGATGCACTGTTATGGGACTCCCAGCCGCCAGCGCACCTGCTCGCGCGGAAGCGCCGTCGGACCCCTGGGGTACGTCAATCAGCCCGTCTTCGACCGGCCGAAGCGGCATGAGCACGGTTGGAGTCTATGTGGACGGGTTCCGCGTTCCCGGCGATCCCGGCCAGATCCTGGCGATGATCAACCCGGCGGACGTGGAGGCCATCGAGGTGTACCGCGGCCCGTCGGAGCTGCCGGCCGAGTTCATGTCGGACGACTGCGCGGCCATCGTCATCTGGACGAAGTACTAGCGCCCCCGCACGCCTGACTTAGACTTGGTGCCCGTGACGACGGTTCTGTTCACCGGCGGCGGCACGGGCGGGCACCTGATGCCCGCGCTCGCCATCGCCGAGGAGATGGTGAGGATCGATCCCACGATCCGGCCGTTCTTCGTCGGGAGCCGGCGGGGCATCGAAGCGGCGGTTCTCCCCCAGCGGCCGTGGCCGTACGAGCTGCTGCCGCTCGAGCCGCTCTGGCGGCGCAGGTGGTGGCGGAACATCCGGCTCCCGTTCGCGCTCTACGAATCGTTCCGCACGCTGCGCAGGATCCTGGTGCGCGAGCAGCCGGCGCTGGTCGTCGGCACCGGCGGCTACGTCGCCGGTCCCGTCGTGTGGGCCGCGATGAACCGCACTATACCTGCGGTGCTCCTGGAGGCGAATGCGTACCCCGGCATCGCCACGCGCTGGCTCGCCAAGCGCGCGCGCCAGGTCCACCTCGGCTTCCCGGAAGCCCGCGCTCGTCTCGAGGTTGGTCCAAACACGGAGGTCTTCGACAGCGGCAACCCGATCCCGCCGCCGCCGTCCCCCCGGCCGCCGAAGCGCGATGCGAAACGGGTACTGGGATTCCCCCCCGACCGCCCGCTCGTGTTCGTCACGGGTGGGAGCCAGGGAGCGCTGCCGATCAACCTCGCGGTCGCGGGGGCGCTCGAGTCCGGGAAGCTGCCGGGCGGCTCGTCGCTGCTCTGGCAGACGGGGCAGGGAATGCTGGAGCAGTTCATCCGGTTCCGGAGTGCGGGCCGGGTGGCGGTCGAGCCATTCGTGGACCCGGTGGCGAATGCCTACGCGGCCGCCGACCTGGTCGTCTCCCGCGCCGGCGGCACGGTCACCTCGCTCGCCGCGTGGGGGCTGCCGGCGATCCTCATCCCGCTCCCCTCGGCTGCCGCCGGACACCAGCTGTCCAACGCCCGGGCGGCGGCCGACGCCGGTGCCGCGGTGCTCCTGGAGCAGTCGAGACTGACCGGCGAAACCCTCGCAACTCTCATCTCGCAACTGTTGGGCAGTCCTGCAAGAATGGCGGACCTCGCGACGGCTGCTGCACGTCGGGCAAGGCCGAATGCCGCGGCGGAAATTGCCTCCGACGCGCTCCGATTGCTCTCGAAAAAGTAGCACAAGCTCTTTCGCAACTTGTGGTGGCATTTTATATTAGCCACCTGTCAATGCGGTTTTTCTCCCCCGCCGATTCGCGCCCCGTTCACTTCATGGGGGTAGCCGGCGCTGGGATGAGCGCGTTGGCGGTGCTGCTCAGGCACCGGGGTTTGGCGGTCACGGGATGCGACCGCGACCCGGATGGACCGGGGGGTGCAGCGAGCTCGGGGGACGTCAGGGCAGCCGGCGGGGTGGTCGTGGCCGGCCACGACCCGAGCCACGTGGAGGGCGCACAGGCCGTGGTCGTCACGGCGGCAGTCCCTCCCGATCATGCGGAACTTGAACGGGCGCGCGCACTTGGCATTCCGGTGGTGCGCCGCGCCGATGCGCTGGCAGCCGCAATCGCTCCTGGTCAGGTCGTCGCCGTCGCCGGAACCCACGGCAAGACCACGACGACGGCGATGACGACCGAAGCGCTGGCAGCCGCCGGACTCGACCCAACCGGGATCGCCGGCGGCCGCATCGCTTCATGGTCAGGGAACACCAGGCTGGGCGGCAGTGCCATCTTCGTCGTCGAGGCGGATGAGTACGATAAGTCGTTTCTCGCGCTGTCCGCCGAAGTCGCTGTGATCAATAATGTTGAGGCCGACCACCTCGAGTGCTACGGAAGCATGCAGAACCTCGAGGATGCGTTCGTGGAGTTTGCGTTGCCGGCCCGGCGGGTGATCGCCGGGGCGGATGACGCGGGGGCGAGCCGGGTGGCAGCACGGAGCGGGCGCCCGACCTGGATGGTAGGCGTTGCGGCACAAGCGGATGTGCGCATCGCCGAGGTGCGGCAGACGGCCTCCGGGACGACGGCCAGGGTGATGATGCCGGGGGGCAGGACGGTGGGGCTGCGGCTCCGAGTGCCGGGTCTGCACAACGTCCGGAACGCGGCTGCCGCTTTGGCGGTCACCGCGGAGATGGGTGGGAAGCTGGAGCCGGCGCTGGAAGCCCTCGCGGCATTCGCGGGAGTGGGTCGACGGTTCGAGCTGGTCGGGTCGGTCGGCGGGGTGACGCTGGTGGACGATTATGCGCACCACCCGACCGAGATCGCCGCGACGCTCGAGGGAGCGCGGCAGGCGTATCCGGGCCGGAGGCTGGTGGCGGTATTCCAGCCGCACCTGTTCTCGCGAACCGCCCAGCACGGTCCGGCGATGGGTAAGGCGCTCGCGGCGGCGGACGTCGTGGTGGTGACCGACGTGTACGCGGCGCGCGAGGCGCCGATCCCGGGCGTGAGCGGGCGGATGGTGGCGGACGCGGCGCGCGCTGAAGGCGGTGAAGTGCACTGGGTACCGTCGCGCGCGGAGCTGGCCGCCGAGGTGGCGGCGCTCGCGAAGCCCGGCGACGTGGTCCTGACGCTCGGCGCGGGAGACATCACGGCGGCGGCGCGCGAGATCGGCGCGCTGCTCGAGAAGCGGAAGCGGGCCTGATGCGCTTCCAGCGGGTGGCGATCGCGGCGGCGGTGGTTCTGGCGATCGCGTCGCCCTGGTGGGGCCCGGTGGTGCTGAGGCGGTTCGCGTTCTTCGAGGTGCGGCGGGTCGAGGTGGTGGGAGCGCGCTACCTCGCGCCGGGGCAGATCATCGGGGCGCTGGGCCTCAAGAGCGGGGCGAGCGTCTGGCAGCCGCTGGGAGCGCTGGAGCGGCGGGTGGGCTCGCTCGGCGGCATCGCGACGGTGCGGGTCTCGCGGCATCTGCCGGCGACGCTGCGCGTCGAGGTGACCGAAGTGGAGCCGGTGGCGATGGCGGCGGGGCCCTCGGGACTGGTGCCGGTGGGAGCTGACGGCCGCCCGCTCCCGTACGATCCGGCGACGGCGCCGGTGGATGCTCCGGTGGTGGAGCGCGCCGAAGCGCCGCTGATCGCCGCGCTCGCGGCCGTGCAGTCGGCCGATCCCGCGCTGTTCGCGGACGTGGCGGCGGCGCGTACCGATGCTGGAGTTGGAGGGGGAGGCGGCGTGGCGTTGGAGCTGGACAGCGGACGGCTGCGGTTGGGAACGCCGGTGGATCCGGCGGTGGTCCGCGCGATGGCGGCGGTGCGAAGGGATCTGGGGAGCCGTGGTCGCGCCTGGCAGGAGCTGGACGGACGGTTCCAGGGCTGGGTGGTGGTGCGCGGCGGAACGCGCGCGGCGAGCGCCGGGACGGTGAGCCCCAAGGCCAGGCGCCGCGGGCGGGCGAAGGCGAAGGCGGCCTGATGCGCGATCGCCTCGTCTGCGGTCTGGATGTCGGCACGACGAAGATCTGTGCCGTGATCGCGGAAGTGGCGGGGGAGCCGCGCGCTCCCGAGGCGCGGATCCTCGGCGTGGGACGGGCGCGGACCACCGGCGTGCGGCGCGGCGTCGTGCGGGACATCGACGAGACGACGCGGTCGGTATCTGAAGCGGTGGCCTCGGCCGAGCGGATGGCGGGCTTCAAGATCGAAGGGGTGTGGTGCGGCATCGCGGGCGAGCACGTGCGCGCGATCACCTCGCCGGGCGTGGTGGCGGTGACGAGCCCGGAGATCCGCCAGGCGGACGTGGAGCGCGTGATCGAGGTCGCGCGCGCGGTGGTCCTGGGGCCGGACAGCGAGATCCTGCACGTGATTCCGCAGGAGTTCATCGTGGACCGGCAGCGCGGGATCTCGGACCCGGTGGGAATGACGGGAACGCGGCTGGAGACGGACGTCTTCCTCGTGACGATGTCCACCTCGGTCGGCCAGAACCTGCGGAAGGCGATCGAGCGGGCCGGGTACCACGTGGCGGGGTTCGTGCTGGAGCCGCTGGCGGCGAGCTACGCCACGGTGACGGAGGACGAGCGGGAGCTGGGCGTGGCGCTGGTGGAGCTGGGCGGGAGCAGCACGGACCTGGCCATCTTCCACGACGAGAAGTTCCGGCACCTGTGGACGTTCGGGTTCGCCGGCGCGCACGTGACCAGCGACATCGCGATGGGGCTGTCGGTGACGCAGGCCGACGCCGAGCGGCTGAAGGAGCAGTACGGGATCGCGTACCGGCCGCTGGTGGACCCGCAGGAGACGATCGAGCTGCCGAGTCCGGCGGGGCAGGAGCCGCGGCACGTGCTGCGCGACATCCTCGCGGACATCATCCACCAGCGCCTCGACGAGGTGTTGGGCGCGGTGGCTCGCGAGATCGAGCGGGTCGGATACGTGGGGAAGCTGCCGGCCGGCGTGATCCTGACCGGCGGGACGGCGCAGCTGGCGGGGGTGGTGGAGCTGGCGCGCGAAGTGTTCGGGATGCCGGTGCGCCTCGGCGTGCCGGGCCAGCATCTGTCGGGGAACCTGATCGACGCGGTGGAGCAGCCGCGGTTCAGCACCGCGACGGGCCTGGCGATGTACGCGATCCACGAGATCTCGCGCGGTGCGGCGCAGGCGGGGGCGAGGGCGATGACGGTGGACCGGGTGCTGGGCTCGGTGCGCCGGTGGTTGACCGATTTCTTCTGATGTCCACAAGCGAAGCGGGAGCCAGGTCATGATCTTCGAGCTCGAGGAAACGGTTCAGCAGAACGCGCGCATGAAGGTCGCCGGCATCGGCGGCGGCGGCGGCAACGCGGTGAACCGGATGATCGAGGAGCACCTGAGCGGCGTCGAGTTCATCTCGGTGAACACGGACGCGCAGGCGCTGTTGAACTCCCGGTCGGACATCAAGGTCCAGATCGGCAAGAAGCTCACGCGCGGCCTCGGGGCCGGCGCGCGCCCGGAGATCGGGCGCCAGGCGATCGAGGAGAACCGTGACGACGTCACCCGCGTGCTCCAGGGCGCGGACCTCGTCTTCGTGACCTGCGGGATGGGCGGCGGCACCGGCACGGGCGCGGCGCCGATCATCGCGGCGATGGCGCGCGAGATGGGCGCGCTCACCGTCGGGATCGTGACCAAGCCGTTCCTGTTCGAAGGCAAGAAGCGGATGAAGCAGGCGGAGATGGGCATCGCCGAGATGCGCAAGCACGTGGACACGATGATCGTCGTGCCGAACGAGCGGCTCCTCGCGGTGGCCGGGAAGGGGATGCCCTTCCTCGATGCCCTGAAGAAGGCGGACGAGGTCCTGCTCAACGCGACGCGCGGCATCTCGACCCTGATCAGCGTGACGGGCCTGGTGAACGTGGACTTCGCCGACGTCCGCACGGTGATGCAGAACGGCGGCTCGGCCCTGATGGGCACGGGCACCGGCAAGGGAGAGAACCGGGCGCTCGAGGCGGCGCAGCAGGCGATCTCGAGCCCGCTGCTGGACAACGTCTCGATCAACGGAGCGACGGGCGCGCTGGTCAACATCACCGGCGGCACCGACCTCACGCTGGGCGAGGTCACACAGATCAGCGACACGATCCACGACGCGGCGGGCGACGACGCCGACGTGATCTTCGGCGCGGTGGTGGACCCGGCGATGGAGGGCGAGGTCCGGGTCACCGTCATCGCGACCGGCTTCGACCGGCGCGAGGCGAAGGAGACCGGCACCGGCCGCGCCGCGGGCGTCATCCAGTTCCCGCAGCGGCAGGTATCGGGCATGCGTGCCACCGGCCAGCAGGTGGCGGCGGCCGGCGGCGGCTCGGCCCCGGGCGCTCCGGCCCGGCGCAGTTCCCCGCAGATCACGCCGCCTCCGGGACAGGTTCCGCCGGTGGCGGAGCCGCTCTCCGACATGGAGATCCCGACCTTCATTCGCAGGCAGATGGATTGAGTAGCGCCACGCGGAGCACCCGGGCCGCCCTGGTGGCGGCCTTGGGCTTGGCGGCCGGCGCCGGTATCCTCATCGCGCGCCACAACGGCTACCTCGGCGGTCTCAGGAGCGCGCCGGCGCTGGTCGTGTCGGTGCCGGTCAGGATCGTGGCGGATACGCTGCACGCCCGCGAGACGGTCTCGCAGCTGTTCGTGCGACGCGGGGTCGACGACGTCAACTGGACCGCCCTCGCCCAGGCGGTGCGCAGCTTCGATCCGGCCCGCGTGAAGGCGGGCTTGGTCTTCCTCTTCCAGCAGCGGCACGGCGATTCGACGCCATACGCCGTGAACGCCCGCGTCTCCCGCGACGAGCGGCTCTGGCTCCGGCGCGTCTCGACCGGCTGGTCGGCGAGCCTCGAGCGGATCCCGTGGCGGACCGAGCCGCTGGTCGTGTCAGGCACCATCGACGGAACGCTCTATGACGCGGTGGACCAGGCGGCGAGCGGCGCCAATCTGTCCCCGACGGAGCGCAGCAGTCTCGCCGGCTCACTCGCCGACATCTACGACTGGGACATCGACTTCATGCGCGACATCCGCCCGGGCGACCGTTTCCGCGTGTACGCCGAGCGGCTCGTGTCGTCGGAGGGCGAAACGGTGTTCGGGCGTGTCCTCGCCGCGCGCATCGACGTGGGCGGCAAACGGCACTACGCCTTCCGCGACGACGACGGCGACACGCCGCAGTTCTGGGACGAGAACGGGCGGTCGCTGCGGCGCGACTTCCTGCGCGCGCCGCTGCAGTACAAGTACGTGAGCAGCCGTTTCAGCAACTCGCGCTGGCAGCCGATCCTCCACTACTACCGCGCCCACCAGGGCACCGATTTCGCGGCGCCGTACGGCACCCCGGTCCGCAGCATCGCGGATGGCACGGTGACGTTCGCCGGGCGCGAGGGTGACTACGGCAACATGGTGGAGATCCGGCACGCCAACGGCGTCACGACGCGCTACGGGCACCTGTCGGCGTTCGCCTCGGGGATCCACCGCGGCCTCCCGGTGCAGCAGGGGCAGTTCATCGGGAACGTCGGCGCCAGCGGCCTGGCCACGGGCCCGCACCTGCACTTCGAGGTCCGGATCAACGGCCGGGCCGTGAATCCGCGGACGAAGCTGGGCAGCGGCACGGGGGCGCCGATCACGGCGTCGCGCCGCGCCGAGTTCGAGCGGGAGAAGGACCTGCTGCTCGAGGTGCTGGAGCCCAAGCTGGGTCCGGCGATCGCCCACACCGACTGACCGACCCGGCGCGTCGAGCCGGGAAACCCCATCTTACAGCGCGTGGAACTCTACCCCGCCATCGACATCCGGGCCGGGCGGGTCGTGCGCATGCGCCGCGGCGACCCGGGCTCCGAGATCGTCTACCACACTGATCCGCTCGCCGTGGCCGAGGGCTATGCGCGGGACGGAGCTCGGTGGATCCACGTCGTGGACCTCGACCGCGTCTTCGGGGTCGGGGATCAGACCGCCGTGATCGCGCAGCTGGTGCGGCGCGTGCCGCTGCGCTGGCAGGCGGGCGGACGAGCGGCCTCGGTCGAGGAGGCCGATGCGCTGTTCGCCTGCGGTATCTCGCGCGTCATCGTGCGGGCCTCCGGTGGCGCGGCGGGGCTGCAAGACATGGCCCGGCGCTGCACCGGCTCCCGGCTGGCCGTCGCGCTGGATGTGGCCGCCCCGCAGGCCGGCGCGTCGCCACGCGGTCCCAACGGCCTCGATCCCGCGGGCGCGGTGGCGTTGGCGCGCTCGGCTGCGTCCGCCGGCATCGGCACGGTCGTCTACACCGACCTCGGCCTCGAGGGCCGGCTGGGCGGCGCGGACGTCGGCGGCGCCGCCGCGCTGGCGAAAGCGGCCGGCGTCGAGGTCGTAGTGTCGGGGGGGATCCACAGCCTCGAGGAGATCTCGGCCATCCGCGCCGCGGGCCTCGCCGGTGCGGTGGTCGGGCGCGCGCTGTACGAAGGGAAGTTCACGCTGCGCGAGGCGCTCGCGTGTTCGTCGCGGTAACCGTCGCTGCGCTCGCGGCGGCGCTGGCCCTCTATCTGGGCCTGGAGCGCACCGGTGCCGCGGGGATCCCGCTGGCCGTCCTGCGCGCCGTCGCGTGGGGCGCGGTCGCGCTCCTGCTGCTCGACCCCGGCTGCCATCGGAGCGGCGCGGGCGTGCCTCCAGTGGTGCTCCTCGATGCCTCGCTCTCGATGTCCGATGCGGGCGACCCGGCGTCGGGCGGCGCGCGCTGGCGGGCGGCGCTCGACAGCGCCCGCGCCATCGCGGGTCCCAGGGGCCACGTGCTGCTGTTCGGAGAAGAGCCGGCGTCCCTGCGCCCGGGCGCGCGCCCGTACGCAGCGGCCACGCGGCTCCTGCCTGCCTGGCGCGAGGCGGCGGCGCTGGGAGGCGAGATCTCGGTCGTGACGGACGGCGAAGTGGACGACGCGGCCGACCTGCCCGGCGACTTCCAGGCGGCGCGCGTGATCGTGGTCCCGAGGCCCGCGCGCGCGGATGTGGGGATCGCGGGCCTCGATCTTCCCATCTCATTCCGCGCCGGGGACTCGGTCACGGCGGTGGTGTCCGTCGCGTCGGCCGGCACGGCGCCGGGAGACGCCGCGACGCTGGAGCTGCGCGAGGGCGCGCGCGTGGTGGCGCACGAGCGCGTGGCCGTCGGCGCGGGAGGCGTGTTCCGGCGCGAGCTGAAGTTCGTCCCCGCTCCCCCCGGCGCCGGAGCCGACCGCGAGGTGCGGCGCTACGAGGCCCGCGTCCGGGGGATCAAGGCCGACGCCGAGCCGCGGGACGACGTCCGCGCGCTGGTGGCGGAAGTCACGCGCGCCAGCACCATCGCTCTCTTCTCCGACAGTCCGGACTGGGACTTCCGCACCCTGGTCTCCACGCTGAGAGCGACGAGCGGCGTGCCGGTCGCGGCCTTCCTGCACCTGACCAGCGGCTCGTGGCTCGACGCGGCGACGCTGCGTCCGGTGTCGGACGGCGCGGTGGCGGCCGCGGCGCGCGACGCGGAGCTGGTCGTGGCCCACGGCACGCAGGCGGGTGCGGCGGCGATCCTGACGCGCGCGCGCCACAACGTCTGGCGGTGGTCGCCGGACCGGGGGCCGGCCGTCACCGGCGACTGGTATGTGACGACGACCGATGCGCCGTCTCCGCTGGGCGCTGCGCTGGCCGGCGTGCCGGCCGAGAGCCTGCCGCCGCTCGAGGCGGTGGGCGTGCCGGCGCGGGACACGGCGGCCTGGGTCGGTCTGGCGGCACAGCTCGCGCGGCGCGGCCCCCCGCGGCCCGTGATCGAGGGCTGGGAGGCGGGCGGCCGCCGCACTCTGCGGGTGGCGGGAGCCGGTCTCTGGCGCTGGGCGAGCCAGGGCGGTGTCGCGCTGGAGGGTTACCGCGCCCTGACGGCGGCGATGACCGACTGGCTGCTCGGCGAAGCGGAGCGGCGCTCGCCCGGGCTGGAAGCCCGGCGCGATTCCCTGATCCGCGGGCTGGACGAGTTCCTGCCGAGACCGCGGACGCTGAGCGCGCAACCGGGAGAGAGGGGGGTCTCCACGGGGGCGACGATCTCGGCGAGACAATCGCCGTGGCTCTATGCGGCGGCCCTGGGGGCGCTCATGTTGGAGTGGATCGCGCGACGACGGAGAGGAATGCGATGACGTGTGAGAAGTGAGGGGTGAGAAGTGAGAAGGCGTTATGAGAGGTGAGAAGATTGAGTGAGAAGTTCAGGTGAGAAGGGGTTTTCTCACGCCTTTGCTACTCACGTGGTTCCCTCTCACATATCACTTCACCTTCTCACATCTCTCGTCTCACCTCTCACCTGGGGGAGGCCATTTGCCGGGTTTGTGGGCGAAGTTGAGACGACTCGCCGTCACCGACGTCGGGGCGCTGCTGCGTGGCCTCCCCACGGACGATCTGCGCGAGTTCGAGCGCACCCTGATCGAGGCCGACCTCGGTGTCGCCGCCGCCGGCGACCTGGTTGCCGAGGTCGCCGAGCGCGTGCGGCGCGGGAAGGTGAAGACCGCCGAGGACGTGCGCGCGGCGCTCGAGGAGCGTCTCCTCGCGATCCTCGCGCAGCCGGGAACGGACCCCGGCGTCATCGCGCGCGGAGCGGGCGGGTCCAGCGTGATCCTGATGGTCGGCGTGAACGGCACCGGAAAGACCACAGCCACCGCGAAGCTCGCCAGGCGCCTTTCGGCGGAGGGCCGGAAGGTCCTGCTCGTCGCCGCCGACACCTATCGCGCCGGCGCGGTGCAGCAGCTGGAGCAGTGGGCCGAGCGGGTCGGCGTGCCCTGCATCAAGGGCACTCCGGGCGGCGATCCGGCCGCGGTGGTGTTCGACGCGATCACCGCCGCCGCGTCGCGGGGCCTCGACACGATCATCGCGGACACGGCCGGCCGGCTCCACACGCAGGACGACCTGATGAAGGAGCTGGAGAAGATCGTACGGATCGCTGCGCGGAAGTTGGAGGGTGCGCCGCACGAGACGCTCCTGGTCCTCGACGGCTCGACCGGGCAGAACGCGGTGGCGCAGGGCAAGGTGTTCAAGGCCGCGCTCCCCATCACCGGACTGTTCGTCACGAAGCTCGACGGGACGGCGCGCGGTGGGGCGGTGGTCGCAATGCGCCGGGAGCTGGGCGTGCCGATCCGATTCCTCGGCGTGGGCGAGGGCGCCGGCGACCTCGAGGTCTTCGAGCCGGCGAAGTACGCACGGAGACTGCTTGGCGACTGAAGAATCGTGGGCACGGGGGCACGGGCGCACGGGGGCACGGAACACCCCCGGCCTCCGTCTTGATGTGTCGGTCCAGTTCCTGAAGGGCGTGGGGGAGCGGCGCGCGGAGCTGCTCGCCCGGATGGGCATCCGCACCGCCCGCGACCTCCTCTTCCACATTCCCTTCCGGTACCTCGACGCCACCCAGATCACGCCCATCGCGCGGGTGCGCGACGCGCGCGTCGGCACCGACGTCACCGTCGTCGGCCGCGTGATCTCGACCGGCGTCATCCCGACGCGCCGCGGCCTGCGTGTCTTCCAGGCGGTGCTGCAGGATGCGTCGGGGCTGATCGAGTGCGGCTGGCCGGGCCGGCCGTTCCTCGAGCGGCAGATCACGAAGCGACAGCTCCTGCTCGTCACCGGACCGGTGCGCCACTTCCACGGGAAGCAGCTCCAGCCGCGGGAGTTCGTCGTGCTCGCGGAGGAGGATGAGGAGCCACGCGGCAAGCTCCTCCCCGTCTACCGGGTGACCGAGGGGCTCACCGTGCGCCAGCTTCGCGGCCTCCTGAACCAGCATCTGGACGGCCTGCTGGCCAACGTGGAGGACGAGCTACCCGCGGCCTGGCGCACGGCGGCTGGCGCCGTCGACCTGAAGACCAGCCTCGCCGCGGTGCACCGGCCCGAGACCATCGGGGCGGCCGAGGTCGGACGGCGGCGGCTCGCCTTCGAGGAGCTGATGCTCTTCCAGCTCGTGCTGGCGCGCGCCCGCTGGCTGGCGAAGCGCTCGCGCACCGGGATCCGCTTCGAGGTGCGGCGCGAATTCACGACGGGGCTCCGCAAGCATCTGCCGTTCGAGCTGACGGCGGCACAGAAGCGGTGCATCCGCGAGATCGTCGCCGACCAGACTTCGCCGGAGCGCATGCACCGGCTGCTCCAGGGGGACGTCGGATCGGGGAAGACCGTGGTGGCGCTGTTCGCGATGCTGGTCGCCGTGGAGAACGGCTACCAGGCCGCGATGATGGCGCCGACGGAGCTGCTGGCCGAACAGCACGCCGCGACCCTCACGCGTCTCCTGGCGCCGCTGGGAGTGATGCCCGAGCTGTTGATCGGCCGGATGACGGCCGCCGAGAAGGCGGCGACGCGCGAGCGCCTGGAGAGCGGCAGTGCGCGGCTGGTCGTCGGCACGCACGCGCTCATCCAGGAGGGCGTGGCCTTCGCCAAGCTGGGACTCGTGGTGATCGACGAGCAGCACCGCTTCGGCGTCGAGCAGCGCGCCCTCCTGGCCGAGAAGAAGGCCGGCCCCGCGCCCGACGTGCTGCTCCTCTCGGCGACGCCGATCCCGCGCACCCTCGCGCTGGCGCTGTACGGGGATCTCGACGTCTCGCGCCTCGACGAGCAGCCGCCGGGCCGGAAGCCGATCAAGACGGCGATCCGCGGCGAGAAGTCGCGCGTGCGCGTCTTCGATTTCGTCCGCCGGGAGGTCCATGCCGGGCACCAGGCCTACATCGTCTATCCGGTGATCGACGAGACCGAGACGCTCGACCTCAAGGCCGCGACTCGGATGGCGGACTATCTGTCGAAGGAGATCTTCCCGGACCTCACGATCGGCCTCGTCCACGGCCGCGTCCCGGCCGACGAGCGCGACGTCGTGATGCGCCGCTTCCGCGCCGGCGAGATCCAGGTGCTGGTGGCGACCACGGTGATCGAGGTCGGCATCGACGTCCCCAACGCCACGGTGATGGTGATCGAACACCCCGAGCGCTTCGGCCTCGCGCAGCTCCACCAGCTGCGGGGCCGGATCGGGCGCGGCGCCGCGGCCAGCCACTGCATCCTGATGGTCGGAGAAGGGGAGGCCCGCGAGCGGCTCGAGCGCTTCGCCGGGACCGAGGACGGCTTCGCCATCGCCGAGCTGGACCTCAAGGAGCGCGGCCAGGGAGAGCTGGTCGGGGCAAAACAGGCCGGCGCCGTGGAGTTCCGCTACGCCGACTGGACGAAGGACCTGGACCTCCTGGCGGTGGCCCACCGCCTCGCCCGCGACGTCATCGCCGCCGATCCGGCGCTCCAGGCGCCGGGCCTCAGGCCCGTCGTCGCGCAGATCGGACGGCGGTTCGAGCGCGGGCTGGAGCTCTTCAGGGCGATCCCGGGTTAGGGCGGGACGGGCGGCTTGGCCTCGATGACCGGCGCCAGCACCCGTAGCGAGAGTGGGAACCTGGCCGGGGTTCCCTTACTATTAAATACCATGGACCCACTCAGGATTATGCGACAGCCGGCGCCCACGCAGCAGTCGCTGTACGACGAGCGCTTCATCGCTCCGATGCGGCAGGAGCTCACCGACCTCGGCTTTCAGGAGATGCGCACCGCCGAGGAGGTGGATCGGCAGTTCAAGGACGCCCCGGGCACGATGATGGTGGTCGTGAACTCGATGTGCGGATGCGCGGCCGGCCGCGCGCGCCCCGGCATCGCTCTGGCGATGCGCCACGCCGTGCGCCCCCAGACCCTGCGCACCGTGTTCGCGGGCCAGGATCGCGAGGCGACGGAGCGCGCCCGCAGCTACTTCGTCGGTCAGCCGCCCTCCTCGCCGTCGGTCGGATTGTTCAAGGACGGCAAGCTCGTCTGGATGATGCACCGCTTTCAGATCGAGGGTCGCGACGCGCCGGAGATCTCGGCGGAGCTCGTGGCGGCGTTCGACACGTACTGCAAGTAGCCGTTCCTCGCGTTGACGGGGGCACGGGCCCCCGCTAGAATCGCACGCCACATGCCGACGCGCTTCGACATCTCCGCGCTCCCGGGCCAGATCGGCTCGACCGTCGCCGTCCAGGGATGGGTGCTCACCACGCGCTCGTCCGGGAAGATCGCGTTCGTCGTGATCCGCGATGGCTCCGGCTATCTGCAGGGCGTGCTCGCCAGGAACGAGGCGGATCCGGTGGCGTGGGAGCGCTTCGGCGTGCTGACGCAGGAGACCTGCGTGCGGCTGGTGGGGGAGGTGCGTGCCGACAAGCGCTCGCCGGGCGGGGTCGAGCTGGGGATCACGGAGGTCGAGATCCTCGGGCCGAGCACCGATTTCCCGATCACGCCCAAGGAACACGGCGCGCCGTTCCTGCTGGACCATCGCCACCTCTGGCTGCGGAGCCGGCGCCAGGTGGCGATCATGAAGGTCCGGCACGAGATCATCCAGGCGATCCGCGATTTCTTCCACGAGCGCGGGTTCGTGCTGGTGGACACGCCGATCCTCACCGGCAGCATCGGGGAGTCGAGCGGCACCCTGTTCGCCACCGACTACTTCGATCTGGGCAAGGCGTACCTCGCGCAGACCGGCCAGCTGTACGTCGAGGCGGCGTGCGCCGCGCTCGGCAAGGTCTACTGCTTCGGGCCGACCTTCCGCGCCGAGAAGTCGAAGACGCGCCGGCACCTCACCGAGTTCTGGATGGTCGAGCCCGAGGTCGCGTTCAACGACTCCGACGCCAACATGCGCCTGCAGGAGGAGTTCATCAGCGCGATCGTCGCGCGGGTGCTCGACCGGCGGGCCGAGGAGCTGAAGGAGCTGGAGCGG
>Ga0209777_10003527_pt1 | contig 19278 bp, 19 predicted proteins | sample FrelakmetHBP12HB_FD_187147 | JGI IMG/M metagenome (GOLD analysis project Ga0209777, IMG submission 187147) | Freshwater lake sediment microbial communities from the University of Notre Dame, USA, for methane emissions studies -HBP12 HB (SPAdes)... | ecosystem: Environmental > Aquatic >...
GAATGTCCGCTCACCGGAGTACACCTTTGCCATAAACCCGCCGATTGGGACGATCAGGGCAGCGAGAACGATAAAGAAAAGGATCAACTGGATCCACTCCGTCATCCTGAGGCCGAAAACCAGCGGTGGGGGAACTTCCCGCTGTCCGGCCGATGGCGTTACCGTTATGAGATGTGAACTCAGGTCGTCAAGTGCGAGGTTGAGCTTCAGGACGTTTATCCGGGATTCACCCAGAAGACCGAACTGACGGTTCTGGGTCTGCCGCGCTACAAGAGCCGACACGTCGCTCTCGCTCAGGTTTCTCTCCCGCGCGATGCGGGAGACCTGGTAATTCGCTGCAGCAATACTGATATCAGGATCGAGGCCGCTTCCTGAGGAAGTGACGAGATCGACTGGGATCGGAAGTGTGTTGCCCGGATCAGCTGCATGAAGAGCTTCGGCCCTGGCTTTCACCGCACTGATGAGTGCAGGATTCGAGGGACCGAGGTTCGAACCCGACGAGAGGCCAGCATTGTAGGGTGCCGGAGATGTAGATGAGGGACGGCCCCAGAAATATCCCGGCGATGTAAACGGTTGCCCGATAAGTGCTGAACCGGCAACTTTTCCATCATGAACGATAAGGTTCCCGTTTGCCTGGGTCGGAAAGATCATCTGTGCGATACCGGTTACTACCAGAGGATAGATGATACCGGTAAGGATCGTGAGCAGAAAAAATACTACAAGTGCAGACCTTACCTGTTTCCGGATTATGGATTGAAAAGATTCGGATATACTCAATCAGCTCCTGTATTGTTCTTAGCTCATTTCAGCAGTTGTAAGGGCGGAGTGTAAGGCAGGCAAATCACCGTTTTTGGCGCGATTATTCCTTAATTCACATACATTATCCGTTATAATCAGAAATATCGTGAAGATCAGACATCCCTCGCACCCTCTGTTCTGATAGAAATATCATTCCATATAATGGTAATTAAATTATGCTGTTACAGGGAATCCGGTTAGGTGAGGTTCCTGTTCCCGTCGCTCTGCGTGTTGCAACCTTTATCTAACTAAGGGATGTTTGTGTTCTTGGATTATTTTGTATTGGTCTTGATCATTAGCATGTTCAACTGCATGATCACGTGATTCCTGTTATGGATTAATAAAGCTAACAAGAGTGCAGATAATTTTGGATTGCTTCCCGGCAACGAATTTCCTCCTTAAGGAGATATCCTGCTTGATGATGGCACCGGCTTTGAAGTTTTCTATCGTGCACGGTGAATATTTTTTTATCAATCCATGAAAAGAGATAGCCTGTGCGATTAATCAAACAGGATTATCATCTAAAGGATTCTTTCAGAATTGTTGTTTGAGAATTTCAACTTATATCTGAAAGCCGCAGGAGGGACGGAGAGATAATTGAGGAGAAGTCCTTCTCTCACAAGATATCCCTGATACAGCAGGTTGGGCTGATGTGAAATCCCTATCGGTGGCACATCGTTTTTTAAGATCCGCCACCAATAACGAAGGAAGAGGATGATGAAACAACCATGAATTTCAACAATTTCACCATCAAATCACAGGAAGCCGTTCAGAAAGCAATGGAAATTGCAACGGCAAAACAGAACCAGGCCATCGAGACTTCGCATTTACTGAAGGGGATGCTTATGGTTGACGAGAATGTCATTCCTTACCTCCTGAAGAAACTGAATGTGAACCTTGATAATTTCACCCTTGCACTTGACAGGATCCTCGATTCTTATCCCAAAGTCAGTGGCGGGGAGCAGTACCTTTCAAATGATGCCACAAAAGCCCTGCAAAAAGCCACCGCACTTTCCCAGGAATTCAAGGATGAATTTGTCTCCATGGAGCATCTTTTCCTGGGAATTCTTTCGGTGAACGATAGCACTTCAAGGCTGCTGAAGGACAACGGGGTTATGGAGAAAGACCTGAAAACTGCCATCCAACAGTTGCGGAAAGGTTCGGCCGTGAACAGCAAGACCGCGGAAGAGACCTATAATTCCCTCGAAAAATATGCCCGGAATCTGAATGATCTTGCCCGTAACGGGAAACTCGATCCGGTAATCGGTCGTGACGAAGAGATTCGCAGGGTGCTGCAAATCCTTTCAAGGAGAACGAAGAACAACCCGATCCTTATCGGGGAACCCGGTGTGGGAAAAACAGCCATTGCGGAAGGTCTTGCTCACCGGATCATCGACGGGGATGTACCGGAAAACCTGAAAACCAAGCAACTCTATGCCCTCGATATGGGAGCCCTTATCGCCGGGGCTAAATACAAGGGAGAATTTGAAGAAAGGTTGAAAAGCGTGATCAAGGAAGTGATATCCGCTGAAGGGGAGATTATCCTTTTCATTGATGAGATTCATACACTGGTCGGGGCCGGCGCCAGCGAGGGTGCAATGGACGCCGCCAATATCCTGAAACCCGCGCTTTCAAGGGGAGAATTGCATGTCATTGGCGCAACTACCCTGAAGGAATACCAGAAATATTTTGAAAAGGACAAAGCGCTCGAGCGACGTTTTCAGCCGGTGATGGTAAATGAGCCGGATACACTGGATGCCATTTCAATCCTCCGGGGAATTAAAGAGAAATACGAAACCCATCACCATGTGAGGATCAAGGATGAGGCTATCATTGCCGCCGTTGAACTTTCGCAACGATATATCTCCGACCGTTTCCTTCCCGACAAGGCTATCGACCTGATCGACGAGGCTGCATCAAAACTCCGCCTTGAGATAAACTCGAAACCGGAAGAACTGGAAACGATTGAACGCAAGATCCATCAGCTGGAAATTGAAAGGGAAGCCATCAAACGTGAGAAGGACCAGGAAAAACTGAAGGGCCTGAATGAAGAGATCGGGAACCTGACCGAGGAACGAAACCGGTTGAAGGCAAAGTGGCAATCGGAGAAAGATCTTGTTGAACAGATCCAGTCGCGTAAAACTGAGATCGAGAACCTGAAATTCGAGGCCGAAGGTGCCAACCGCAGCGGCGACCTTGGAAAGGTGGCAGAGATCCGCTATGGTCAAATCCCAAAGATCGAAAAGATCATTGAGGGATTGAAGGAAAAACTGACCGTGTTGCAAAAGGATTCCGCGATGGTGAACGAGGAGGTGGATGCAGAGGAAATTGCCGGAGTGGTTTCGCGCTGGACCGGAATTCCGGTGAGCAGAATGCTGCAGAGTGAAAAACAAAAACTGCTGAACCTAGAGGCCGAACTACACAAGCGTGTCGTAGGTCAGGATGAAGCTATCGGGGCAGTTTCCGATGCAATCCGCCGAAATCGTGCCGGGTTGCAGGACCCAAAACGTCCGATCGGGTCTTTCATCTTCCTGGGGACGACGGGTGTAGGAAAGACTGAACTGGCAAAAGCCCTGGCAGAATTCCTTTTCAACAACGAGAACAGTATGGTGCGGATCGATATGTCGGAATACCAGGAACGGCATACCGTTTCGAGGCTGATAGGAGCGCCTCCGGGCTATGTGGGATATGAAGAAAGCGGGCAGCTGACAGAAGCTGTTCGGAGAAAACCCTATTCCGTGGTTTTGCTGGATGAAATCGAAAAAGCCCACCCGGATGTGTTCAACATCCTCTTGCAGGTTCTTGACGACGGCCGTTTGACCGACAACAAGGGACGTACGGTGGATTTCAAGAATACCATTATCATCATGACATCGAACATCGGGTCACACATCATCCAGAAAAACCTGGAGAATATCACCGACAAAAACCGGGACGAAGTATTCGGCCGCACCCGGCAACAGGTGTTCGAACTGCTCAAGAAGACCATCCGTCCCGAATTCCTCAACCGGATCGATGAGATCATCATGTTCAAACCGCTCACAAAGGATGAGATCCTGACTGTTGTCGAGCTTCAACTGGGGGTCATCCAAAAAATGCTCGAGAGGAACGATATCCGGCTTAAGGCAACAAAGAAAGCCATCCAGTTTATCGCCACCATGGGCTTTGACCCCCAATTCGGTGCACGGCCAATCAAACGTGTGATCCAGAAAAACCTGCTGAATGAATTGTCAAAAATGATCCTGGAAGGAAAAGTCAATAAAGATAAGGAGATCGTTGTTGATGAAAAAGAAGGAAAGCTGATGTTCAGAAATACCTGATCCTGTACTAATACCCTTCCTCAAGACTGAATGTACTCAATGGGATGGCGAGGAATGCTTCTCTATCCAGAGGGTTGGGCACCAAGCCTCGCTATGCGATTCTGTAGATTTTCATAAAAGAGTCTGGGTATCACTGGGGCAACTGAAAAGAAGCCCTGTTTTGAATATGCATTAATAATGGGTTTTCGACGATCAGTAAAAAGGGACTTGAACCTAATTAATTTTAAGCCGCCGGAGGGACTTGAACCCTCGACCTGCTGATTACGAATCAGCCGCTATACCGCTAAGCCACGGCGGCGCGATACCTCACTACTTCGACCCGTGCCGTAATAAAATCTGTGTCTCAGGAATATCCACTCAACGTTGTAACTTTCTCGGTACTGTGCGTCTCTTTTGGGGCTGAGATGGTCCCGAACTTTGACTCGTAGTCAGCGACTGTCTTTGTCAGGACTGCGAGAAGGTTTTTTGCATGTGCTGGTGTAATTGAGACAATCGCCTTAGCCCGGGCCTGGTTCACCTGTGGCAGCTGGTGAAGGAACATGAATGTGAACTCGTCATCCTTATAAGCAATCTGGATCATGTTGCTGTATACCGGATCGAGTGTCGGGGGAATATTAACGGATATTTCCTGTCCAGTCATGATGATCAGATTTGCATTACCAGTATGAAATATGTTGGCCATGATATCCCATCGGATGCATTTGCAGCAATAAATTCAATAAGTATATTCCGATTGGTTCCCTACCATTGTGTGAGGGATTATCCTGATGGAGTATGGGGGACACGTTGCAATCTCGGATCTTGTGCGGGTGCAAACATGCCCGGTCCGGTTTTATTATGAACGGAATGATCCCTTTACCGAATCCGATCGGTATATGATCTGTAAACAGCTCTCCTATCATCTTGGCAGTTCCCTTGAACCGGAAATGATCTGGGATGAAGTGCTGTCGGTCTGCCCGGGTATTGATCCCGAACTCCGATCGTTTCTGGAAACCTGCATCGCTTCCTGCAATAATACCATCTGGAAACCGGCAGCTCAATCAGATGTGCGGGTGATCTCAGAAAAGCACGGTATTGTTGGTATGGTGGACCGTATCTTTGATAACGGGGCTTTCTCCATTATACGTGCTGTGGGAGCTATACCATTTGGTACCTTTGCTGCTGACCGGCTGCGGGTCGCAGGTATCGCCTTCTGCCTTGAGGAGATGATTGGGAATGAGGTTATTGGCGGACACGTGGAATATATCCCCGACGGAGTGTCACGATTCCATACAGTCCAGCCCCGGGACCGGAGACAGGTACTTGCGACCCTGCATAAAATCCGGGAAATAAGGAAGGGAGAATTGCCCCGGCATCCTCTCAACGCTCCCTGCAACCGCTGCAGATACAAGGAGCGATGCGAGATCAGTAGCGGGCGACGATTGTCAGATCTGCTTTAATCTTTATCCAACAAAGTGCGTGAGATAATATATTCCCCCCGCGCTTCACGTGTTGTCCCTACGACCAGCCAGAGGTCATCGCCATGCTGTTCGCAGATACCACACGCTTCGATCGTCTCACCTGCAAGAGCCTGGCCACAATACGTATGAGTAAAGGAGAGGACCCGGCTTACTGATTCGTGCTCCACCTCATATACTGCCGGACTGTCAAATGCAAGTGATGCCTCAATTACCCTTGCCTCGATCACCTTCCTGCCAATTATCTTCCCTCTCCCGGTTGGTGCACTTTTGAGATCGTTATACGACCTGGTATAGAGTATATCAAAGTAGGTGCCCTCTATCTGCCCCCGGTTCCATTTCCTCAACTCGTGAAGTACGAATTGATCGTAAGGGATCTCAGGCTTACGTTTTTCATAGACCTTGTGCCACATTTCTGGAGAGAGTTCATCCATTTTACCCTCAAATATCCCCTGCCTGACCAGTTCCTGCGCGACAAACCAGTTTTTCCCGTACACAACCATGTCGATGTCGGAAGTCTCGTTTTCCAGCCCACAGAGAAGTGAACCGGTACACCCGATAGTACCTGCGGGAAGTCTGAAAAAATCGAGCAGTTTTTGAACATGGGGGTGATTATGGGCGATGTGCGAAATCTCCATTTCAGGCTTTAAAATTCTCTTTACATCATGGTGCGGGATGCGTTGAACAAGATCTGAATACCGTGGCTTGTGACGTGCAATAAACGTATAGGCATCTTCAAAATCATATTTCTTATATCGGATACCTGAAGGGCTCATCCGTTCGCCATGGGCATCGGGAACATACCGGAGTATGCAGCCAATCTTCTTACTGTTATCGTAGGTTGAGACTGCGTAGAGCCAGCCATCGATATCCTCGATAAAATCGCGCAGGCGGACGGGCAACATAATAAATCAGAGTCTTGCAAGGAATGCTTCGACCGCATCTGCCTGTGCACCTTTGCGGAGAATTATCTTATTTTTAAGATCTACAACAGTGCTGGGAGTACCCGGCAGATGACCTCCATCAATGAAAAGCTCACGCGATACTGTGCATTCAGCCGGGGTCTGCGGATCTTTTGCACCATGAAGGTTGGCACTTGTTGCAGTGATGGGTGCATCGAACCGTTCGATGATCTGCAGTGCAATATCATGGGATGGCATCCTGATGCCTATCATGCCGGTGCCTCCAGTAAGGATGTCCGGCACGACTCTCCGTGCAGCAAGAATTATTGTTACCGGGCCGGGAAGAAATGCCTCGATGAACTCCTGCATCCAGGGCTCAATACGGGCAACAGCTGCAAGCATGTCAAAATCAGAGACAGCAATGGAAATGGGCATACCCAGCGGGCGCTTCTTTGATTCATAGACTTTCAGAATTGCCTCATCAGAAAATGCATCGGCACCCAAACCGTAGATCGTTTCTGTGGGATAAATGATTGTCCCGTCATGTATCAGCACCGAAACGGCTTTATCGATGATATCCATCAGAACTCTCGCCCGCGGACGCGGTTAATATCAAAGACTGCTTTGCTGCTGATGTGCATTACTGCAAAAACCCCAGCCTGAATAGGGTCAGTGACCACAAGGTCAGCATGCTCAGGTACTGTTCCCGCCATCTTCAGTGCAATGACCGGGATCCCTGCTTCCCGCACCCGGTCGACTGCCTTTGAAATCTCTCCCCCCATAATAGAGCCGGCTAGAACGAGTATGGATGCCCGGGGAAGCCTTGCCACCGCATCAACGGCGAGGGCGAGCGTTCTTTCACCGACAAGCGGAATGGTATCTACCGAGATTCGCTCGCCTCGGATGTTGTGCCGGTCCGCCTCGTTTACCGCACCGAGCGCTACTTGTGCCACCTGCGCCCCGCCACCAATTATGATGACACGCGACCCGAAGATGTGGCCAAAGGGCTGGTATGCCCTTACATCCCTGATGGATGTGATATTACACAAATCCTCAATCAGTGCCTCGCGGTTTCCCCCATCATTAAAATCGTACTCAAAATAGAGTTCTGCCATGCCAAAATAGGGGCCGGAATCGAACACTTCCTGGTTGATCATGACGATGTTTGCTTCGTGCTCAGCTACTATCGTCGCGATGTCCCGCAGGACACCTTTACGGTTCTCCGCGATAATCCTAATTGCACAGCGTTCGGGTTCCATCTCCATAAATCCGATGCGATAACCGGGGATCGAACCCGGGTTAGAAGCTTGGGAAGCTCCTGTCCTACCGCTAGACTATTATCGCCCTATCATACGTATGCTCTCTAATATTGCGTGATTTTAATGATAAATATAGTGTTTTGGCAATTATTCCGGACTTAATGCAAAAAAAGGGGATAATCCTTGCACAAGAGATGGTATTTAATTTGCATCGGGAGGAAATCTGACGACTTTCCCCCCCCAATCCGACCGTTTCATCCACCCCCTTTTGGAGAAATGATCTTTAAAAAAAATAACACGTTTACGGATAATTCATCTGATTTTCCTCTTGGACGTTCGATATTTTTAAGAAATACCCGGCAGCATATGTACAGTATATTTATGCCGGATTCCCGCTACCTTGATCATGATTGTGGCGAGATCGGTATGTGTTATATCAGAAGAGACCAAACCGGAGAAATTCCTATGACGATTCGAAAAAATTTTATGTGCCTGATCATTGCACTGTGCCTCATGGTGTTAATACCTCCCCTGCAGGCTGTTTCCGATGATAATACTGTCAATGTAATTTACCAGACTTCGTTTAGTTCGGATCCCCACTGGATAACCAATAATCCGTCAACTAATTTCTGGGATCCAAACTTAGGAATGTACCACTTTTCTATTGAACCGAGCACGGGTGGTTATGCATACTCTCTTATCGATTACGAAAGAGGTTCTTTTATCCTTGACTATGATCTCATTCTCACGCAGGTAGATGAGGGTGCGACATTCAGGTTCGGGTTATCAGGAACTGAGATGGATCCCTCAAAAGGGCCTAATGTCCTTACACAATTCACCAATGCAAAATTCGGCAGGATCATGTGGCTCCATCTGGTTACACCCGGTAATAAAATAATGGAGATTAACAGTCAGTCCGGGGATTCGTTATCGAGCGGACCATCAGCATACAGCGGACCTACAGTGAAGTACGAGCTAAACAAAACGTACCATATCACGGTAAATTACGACGATGATCACAAGATTCTCACCATGAAAGTTAACGAGAAATTAACCGGAAAGGAGATCTGGAGCTATTTCGTGAACACTGCCGAGAGCCTGCATGGAATGAACCGGATATACCTTGGTTCCAAAGGTGACTATGGCGCGATGAATGTGTACGCATTAGGATACATCGATAATATCCGGCTTACGACTCCTGCAACCACTACACCAACAGAGCAGGCAACGACGATCACGACAATCACGACGAAAAATCCGACCCCGAAACAAACCAGTGGTATACCTACACCCTATCCTACTGATACACCGAAATCGTCTATACCAGGTACTCTTGCGATAGCAGCGATAGGCATTATCTGTATTTGGGGTGTTTTAGGCAAGATAAGAAAAAATTAATCACGTACTTTTTCTTAAATACAACCGGACTATAGTAAAGTTCTGAAAAATATGAGAAAAATCAGCAACGGTTACATATATATTCAACCGTGAGCTGAGTCCGGCGCATATCCCCGCGGATTGATTTTTTCCCCCCCCGGAAGAATATTTTGTTGCACTTTACACAGTGTTTGGGTTTGATCAGATCCCATGTATTCATAGGGATCTCGAGCCTGAACTCTGTTTCTGTCCATTCTTCAGGAGGTTTTTCTGCATTCTGCTCATAAGCTGAGACAAACTCCATGATCTGATGGGGAGGAACTCCAAGGTCGACAAATTTCTTAAAGACGAAATAATTAAAGATAAGCCACGAGAGGTCCGAGCGGTCGAGGATCCCTTCGTACTCCCCGAACGTCTCATCAAAATCCTCGAGTGAACACCCGCAGAGCGGGCATTTTCCTGCAACGAGTTCGTCAAGAAAAACCTCTTCCTGGCACCCCGGACAGGTCGTGTGAGGGGATTGCATACGTGATGTCATAGTTTCTCCGATGCGAATTGTTCCTGATATTAATGATATTGATCTGAAAACCGTTGCAGGATAATGGGTTGTTTTTATTATTGATCGGGTCTGCACATATAGGTATCATCAGTGCATGTGTTCACCGATAAAAGGTTTTGTACTGGAGCAAAAAATCAGGTTGTGGAGAGGTCTTCATGTTCCATAACCAGCGAGCCGAATACCACTTTTTCAAGCACCTGCGCAACATACTTGATATGCATTGCTTTTTCCAGATCTTCGTTCCGGTGGATATCTGCATAGAGCTGAAGGCGCAGGAGTGAGAATCGGAATCTGTCAAGTGTGTCATCATCAAGTTTCATCGCTTCCCGGTAGATAGGTTCGAGCAGGTCGGGAAATACCAGCGGATTTTCAAGACAGGCAATTACGCCACTATAGACCGGGAGTTGTGTTTCCTTTCCTGATAAAATCCGCAGATAATCCATTAATTATCCCTCAACGACTTTGATTAGTGCTTCCATCACTTCGTCCACACTCGCCCATGTGGGACTGTTACCGCGCCGTATGATGAACGGGCGACCCTCGTCTCCTGCCTTGCGCATGTCGATATCAAGCGGAATCGAACCAAGATACGGAACATTGAGTTCTTCTGCAATCTTCTTACCGCCACCCTTTCCAAAAAGATCAATCTCTTCTCCACAGTGGGGACAGACCATTCCGCTCATGTTTTCGATGATACCAAGGACTGGAACTTCAAGTTTCTGGATGAATTTTACTGATTTCCGTGCATCCAGTGTTGCAACATCCTGGGGTGTGGTGACAATGACTGCGCCACTGAGATTGGGAGCGATCTGGGCGATAGTGAGTGCTTCATCACCGGTTCCCGGGGGGAGATCGACAACAAGGTAATCCAAGGCACCCCAGTTCACTTCTTTGAGGAACTGCTGTATTGCAGCCATTTTCATCGGCCCACGCCAGATTATCGGCGTGCTGGTCTCTGGCAGAAGGAACGCCATAGACATAACCGAGAGCTTCCCGGTAACGTGAATGGGTTCAATCAGTTCGCCAATTACGGTGAGTTTGTGGTCCTCAATACCCAGCATCTTGGGGATATTAGGGCCATGCATATCAAGGTCTAACAGCCCGACCCTGAAGCCATGGTTTGAAAGGGAGTACGCGAGGTTCACGGAAACGGTGGATTTGCCCACACCGCCTTTCCCTGAGAGAACCATGATGACATGCCTGACGTCAACATCAGCCCTCTGAGGGAGGTTTTGCCCACTATGAGCTGATGCACATGTGGAGGCTGTCGGGCAGCTGGAACACTCTTTTTTGCATTCCTCGTCAGCAGTATTATTCCTGGTATCTTCTTTTGTCATGAATGCCTCTTCAAAAATATAATATTCTGTACTCTCATCAGTTATCCCTCGCATGCCATAAAGATGTGGAGATAACTGCAAAAAAAGGTGTTCATACCTTTATACAGTCAATTACTTTCGGAATACGGTATTATGTCGGGTAAAGGAATTCCGTCCAGTGCATCATTCCCCTTACTAACCGTTTGTTGCTAATCACGGTACAAGAGCTCTGCCACGCCAATCCCTATCGGGTCGGGACGATTGGGGATCGGTGGCAAACACACTGCATTCCTGCTGGTTGGGATCGTGAGGGGGAATTGCCTTCAGAGCTGTCCGGTCTGCATGGTCAAGCCAGTATAGCACAATCAGAAGGGTGAATGTTCAATATCCTGCAATCCTTCAGAAAATTGATTCAAAATCTTAATTGTGTATTCCGCTGTAGAAAATCTATCCTACGCGGGCTTTTTCATAGGTTAGAAATGGTGAGTGTATCAGGCCAATGGGAATCAGCTGCATCAGTTGTTCAACCTCCTTCATACTGCACCTCCTCTTGTTTCATCGCGCTATAAAATGCTGATGACAGGAGTTGAGCAGCGACTGATTAATCATCTCCTTCCTCACGGTCGTAGTAATGGAAAACCTCGTTGTCTCGCCGGACTTTCTTGAGTTCCCGGTGAATATACTTGTTATGGTGGAAAACCATTCCCAGCACATCATGCTCAAAGTCTCACACGCGGCATCAGTCGCTGTAATAATGTTCAGTTCGTTTGAGAAATCCTGATGTTCATTTACTCCCGGGATTATCTGGAATATCCTCCCACTCCAGATAAGTCCTTCAGGTATCACCAAAGAAGGATCGTCACTGCCCCAATACTTGTGGTGCAGGTGCAGGGTGTCACGATTATGGGACCATCGGTTATACAGGTCCCTGTCCCTCTCATGGCCAGATGATCCGGTACCAGTTCAAGGTGTATGGGTTCGATACGATGCCTGAACCTAATCCCGGGTCCAATAAACGTCAGTTCATCAATGCGATGAAATGGCACGTAATCTAGTTTGGTTAGAAAATCACGATCTGCTCACGACGATCCGGATGTTGGTTCGGATCCGGTGCATTACTTTTATTATGCCAACCGTATATCCTCCCACTACAGGAGGACAAAACATTATGGAAGAACTAAAAGTAAAAATTTCTGTAAAAATTCTCCCGAATGACTATACTTGCGATGGCCAGGACATATCACCGGAAATCAATATCGGAAGCGTGAATACGAAAATTGCAAAATCACTTGCAATAATCGTTAACGATCCTGATGCTCCAGGTGGTGGTGGTTTTGTTCACTGGATAGCATGGAACATGGAGCTGGTCAGGATGATCCCGGAAAAAATCCCTAAGACGCTGATCGTTACCTTCCCGCTCAAAGCAGTGCAGGGAAAAAACAGCTTTGGAAAAATCGGATACAGTGGTCCATGCCCACCCCGGGGGCAGACTCACCGGTATTTCTTTAAAGTCTATGGACTGGATACCGATCTTTCGCTTGCGGCAGGAGCTACAAAGGATCAGCTCGTCAAGGCGATGGAAGGACATGTTGTCCAGTATGGCGAGACGTATGTAACATATGGCAGATAGAGATAGTACGATGTTTTTTATAGGCAAATCTCTTATGGGGTAATTTCGCCCTGACTGTTCCGGCTGAGGTTTCCCTTTTTAAGGGATTTGATTCCAGACTTTTTCAAGGTTCTTTTGGTTTTCGTCACTTTTAAAAGGATCAACCGCAGATTGACGTGCAGTATGAGTAAACCTGATACAAAACGGCCTCTCGAGAAGGGACTTGAATCATCAATCCGCACCAATACTGCTAAACGGGAATCCCTCCTCTCCCCCTTGGCTTCAATCAGTGCCGATGCCCTGAGGCGGCATAACAGAAAACCCGAGGATATCCGTACACCCTACTCCCGTGATACAGACCGGATCATCCATACACGGGCATACACCCGGTATATTGATAAAACCCAGGTTTTTTCCTTCGTAGAAAACGACCACATCACACATCGTGTCATTCATGTCCAGCTTGTTTCCAAGATTGCACGAACGATCGGGCGATGCCTCCGTCTAAACGAGGATCTCATCGAGGCAATTGCACTCGGTCACGATATCGGGCATATCCCCTACGGGCATTTTGGTGAGAACTGCTTGTCCGCGCTCTGCGAGCAGTTTGGTATTGGAAAATTTTTCCACAACGTCCAGAGCGTGCAATTCCTCGATAAGATCGAAGATTGTGATCTCACTATGCAGGTACTCGATGGTATTCTCTGTCATAACGGGGAATCTGATGATGTGAAGATCTCTCCAGAACCCTGCCCAAGCTGGCTGGCGTTTGACAAAAAAGTTCAGGATAATGCGGATGGGAGACGAACAAAGGCCCCCATGACGCTGGAAGGCTGTGTTGTTAAATTTGCCGATACAATTGCTTATATCGGCAGGGATTTGCAGGACGCAAGGGAGGTTGGGTTGATCGGATCTGCAGTCCAGGTCCCCCGTGAATGCAGAGAAATTCTTGGTGACACCAACCGGGAAATCATCAACACTCTGATCTATGATCTCCTCAAAAATAGTGATACTGAAGATACAGGCTGTATCTCATACAGTCAGGATGTCGAGGGAGCCCTTATCAATCTGCGGGCATTTTCCCGGATCCATATTTATGAGAACAGTAAACTCACTTCAGAGCGGGAAAAGGTGAAGCAGATGTATGCAACACTGTTTGTGACGTGTCTTGAAGATCTCAGAAATGAATCAAATAGTGCTAAGATTTTTACAGATTTTATCGATACAAACTGGATCAGCCAGAACTATCTTCAGTCAGCTACGTCTGCTGAGCTTGCCCGTGACTTTATTGCAGGCATGACTGACCGGTACTTTGCAAAGCGATACGAGGAATGTGTCATTCCCCACAAATTTGAGGGAAAATTTCCTTGAAAACAGAGTTTTCTGGCGTCAGTCATATTTTCCTTTGGGAGCAGCCCATCCGGTAAACCCGCAGTATATGCATCCCACTCCCTCGCAATACGAGCACTGCCGTTTAGGTGCAGCGACAAGCACCATGCCGGTCCTGTTGCAGTACAAACATCCTATTCCACCACAATGAGCACATACAGCAGGTTCGTAGACATAATGTTCATTTTCTGTCATACCACTCCTCTTTCCAACAATGATTTACCCGCGTACACATCCAAAAAAACGGATCATTTATCATCCTCATCGAGGTATGCATGGAGGGCTGCAAGCAGTTCCTCTGCGGTCTGGTAGCGTTGCGCCGGATCTTTTTTCAGGCACGTTAAAATAATCTTTTCCACTGCTGCCGCTTCAGAATTGAATTCTGACGGGGCGATCGGTTGCTCCCTGAGGATTGCATTTCCTACTTCAACAATGCTCTCGCCTCCGAACGGAACCGAGCCCGTTACCAGCTCATAAAAAACAACGCCCAACTGGTAGATATCTGTCCGTTCATCTGTTCTCCCATACTCCGTGGGGGAAACCTGTTCAGGAGCAGCGTAGGCTAATGAGAACCCAGCAATGCTGGACTTTTTTAACTCGGTGGTGAGGACCTTACTCATTCCCCAGTCTGTAATCTTGGGGACAAAGTCCTCATTGAGCAGAATGTTATGGGGTTTTATGTCCCGATGAATGAACCCATGCTTATGGGCATACCATAGTCCCTCTGCAATTCCACTGACGATGTGAACGGCTTTCCAGATGGGTACTGGTTTCTCGATGGTCTCAAGCGCTTTCGGTACATATTCCATCTCCACATAGGGAATCGGGAGGATATTGACAGCCGTTACCTCCACAATATTGGGGGACCGCAGGGTTTCCCATGCAGCGATCTCGTTTAAAAAAGATTTGCCGGTTATTTCATCAAAACTAATCGGGATTTTGACTGCAACTTTTATCTCATCCGTTCTACGTCGGGCAGAAAAAACCCACGCGATCCCACCACGTCCTAAATATTTGATCTCGGTATATTTACTCTCCAGTTCTTTCGGGAAATAGCTGCTTGGCTCTCCAACAGATGTATAAGGCTTGGATAAAACAGGACCCTTTGTATCCACCTCGGGTGTCATGTCGGCGGGGCTGTTACGGGTATTCGAAGAACTGGAGTTCTTTTGACTGATAAGCGCTTCTTTGCTATGTGACATGTCCTCCTTTACACTCTCGCTATGCTTCAGCAACCTGAAAATGACCAATACCACCACTCCTGCGAGCAGCAGTACAACGAGTTCAAACATCAGGATTCCCGTGGGTTGTCCAACAGGTGTTTTTTCAGGAGTTCCCGGAGTGGGAAAAGGGGATGTCAGGTTCACTTCAGATGAGGTGACCGTCGGTAATTCTGTCTGGGATATCCCTCCTACTGTAGGTATTGGCAATGGGCCGGGTGTAATAATCTCTCCCTGGACCGGCACAAGATCATGGTAATATTGTTTGGGGTCCATCAGGGGAAAAGCATCGATTATGTTCCGGTTGGATTCAATAATCGCTTTCGGGTTCGCACCGATCATAATGCCATAAGGTGCATCCCCAATCCCGTCACCGTTGTTATCCTTTCCCTTATAATCGCTCCAGTAATTACCCATGTAGTTCTGTTCATTAAGGCCAAGGTGGGTATACTTGAACGGGACAGGAGAAAACCAGACCGAAGTCGCACTCTTGGAATATACATTCTGCGGATTGTCAAAATTGTTCCGGTAAATATGGTTGGAGAGGGAGTAACCGTCGAGCGCGATACCGACGGTATTTTTCGCCAGTATATTTTCTTCGATCAGGTTATTGTTCGATGCGTCAAGTTCAATCCCTACTAGGCTGCTACCGGTAATCGTGTTACCATAAAGTGTATTCTTCATTGCTGACTGGAGAAAAATTCCCTTTGCATTGTCTAAAAATGTATTTTGCCTGATGGTGTTGTTACTGGATGAGATACGGATTCCATTGAACAATGTGCTATTCCGGATAGTAAATCCTTCAACTGTGCATCCATCGACACGAATTTCAACGGCGTTCCCTTTTCTTTCCGTATCTATGACCGGTGTCCCACCCCCGTTGTCGACACCGATAAGAGCAATCTTTTTATCAAGCAGAATTTCCTCTGTGTAGATACCACTTTGTACTCTTATGGTATCTCCTGGATAAGCCCAGTCAATCGCTGCCTGAATACTGGTAAATTCGGCACCTGATGGAGCTACGGAATGTTCTGACGCATCTGCTCCAGGTATACCTGCAAAACAAATGAGAGCAAGGATACTGAGTGAACAGACAATACGGTGGATCGGGATCATAGGTGACAGGGTGCAATATTTTTTGTCTTACAGTGTAACATTCTGGTGATTTCTCTCACACAATATACTCTGGAATGGCGTGCGCATAGTTAACTACCCTTGTGGAATAATCATGAGAAGTTTAACACCCGAAATACCTTTCGCCAGCTCGATGAGATCTCCGTCATGAACCATAATTTTTGTATTTTTTTCAAGCCGGTTGTGGTTGACCTTGGTGCCCCCCGTACTTCCACAGTCCTCAATATACCACTCATCCTTTTCATGGGTGAATCTCCCGTGGGGCTTTGAGATCCGGGTCACGGCAGTATAACCTTCGGACAGGACGATATCATCATCATACTTAATTCCAGTTCTTTTCTCTGGATCGATTCTTCCGATGCGGATTTGATTCTGTTTCAGCAGGAAGGCTTTCCCATCGTCAGGCCCTCCCAATACCATTGCTGTAGGGATATTTCCCAGGACCTCTTTTGAAAGGGCATTTTTTACTTTATCGAGACGATGGGAGATTTCAGTCCCTACAATCTGCACCTGCGTGTTGGAAAAGAGGCCAAGATTCCTTATGATAACTTCAAGTCCACCGTGCACGATTGAATATTCCCAGACCGGGTGAATGCCTTTAGATGTGGGGGCACCGAGTCCTGCCTCTTTTTTGATAACCCCGATACTCAGGAGTTTGTCCAGATGTTTTTTTGTATTCTCATAACTGGTCTCGATCTCGTTCGAGATTGCGCGGGCGTCCCTGGGCTTTTTCTCAATAAATTTCAATATCCTGAGGCGTGCGCTGCTTGAGAGCACGTCAAGATACTCCGAGAGTTCCTCCAGTGAATCTGCATCTTCATGAACAATAATTGTCGGAGACCTGTCTGCGGAATTCATAACGCTTCACCAAAGTTATTTCTCATTTTCTTCCCATCACCCTATGATATCCAATTATTAAGGGTATGACGGTTTATATTCCTTCCATGTAGTATCAATCCCGTTTGTTCATTGATCCAACTCACAGGTTCAATATATCAACTATTGTGATTTGGGGAATTTATGTGCAACTGCTATTATTGTATATTGTATGGTGATACACAATGGATTTTCGGTGTGTCACCGACCCATCCAATGCACATTGAACCAAAAGCGCACTAAAAAATCAAAACCCCGTATTTCCGGACATCATTGAACGTTTGCTAAAATCTCACTCCAGAGAAGGGGGATCCTAACCCCTAGGCAATCATACATCAAAAGCCAATTATAATTTTTTTACAATTGATCAGTGCTGGTAATAAAAATCGAGAATTTTTCCCGTACGGGCATCAACCCAGCCTGTAGCGGGCACCGGCCATTGTTTCGCACGGATAATGTCATCGTCAAATTGGATTTTCCAGGCAATGGAGATACTACCGGGGCGGGGTATGCTTCTTGGGGGATGCATGTCTTCCCACCGGATTTCTGCAGAAATAATCTTCAGACCTGACGCTGACGCCGGGAATGTCTCTTGCGCTCTTTGCTGGACGGAAAAAATTGCCTCATATCGTTCCACCACGGGATCAACTGCAACAGAAAATGCATTATCAGGAGAGGTCCAGCGCCGGTTATATTCCGTGATTTCTCCGGTTACTGAATCGACCGAAATGGTAAATCCGTCATAATCGCAGGGAATATCCTGAACGATCCGGTTATAAACAAAAACATATTGCCCGGCAACCGATTCATTGGGAAATCCCAGCGGGTCGTACCGGGCCGCGCTCATATTGATGGGAAGAGGAGCCCCATTCCGATCGATAATGTAACGATCTGCGATTTTTTGTGCAGCGCTCCTATCAAGCACGGGGTCCGCCTGCCTGCCCTGTAGTGATATGGTGCGGGAGAATGATGTGATCTGACCCGTATCCGGGTCCAGGGATCCGGTAATAATTGTTCTACTGTCATGCTGAACGGTAAAGATCCATGCTTTAACCGAATCCGGACTATTGTTGTATTTGATCATGATCCTGTCGGGATTAACGATAAGAAATATTTCCTGAACGAGATTTTTTGCCTGGTCGGCAGAGATCCTTGCACTTTCCTGTCCCGGAGTATAGGGATCGCCAGTTCTGGCATCGATAAACACTGGAAATCCGGGATCTGCTGATGAAGACTCGGCCTTTTTTAATCTGAACTCATAGAGGCTGCTGTTTAGGAACCGATCTGTCAGATTCACGCTGATTATAGTATACATGGATTCCGGATAGTCCTGACGTACGGCTGCAATTGAATCATTCAACGACAGCATTCCACTGACCAGCCGAGCGGGGACACTCGTCCCGATGATGATGGCGGGAGTAACATCAACCGTCATATTCCCGGTCATGGTAGTCATGAATGCAGTCGATGAAGACACGGGCAATGTTTCGGGGGAAGGTTCAGCTGATTCGGGAAGCGTGTGCAGATATTGGTTCAATGAACCCACAAGCACTCCGCTCAGTACGACATACACTACTATAATGATCATGATGACTGCACAAATTACAGCGATTTTTTTGATGAGGCGCCGCCGCTTCTTTGCTTCAATCTGCTGCTTGTACCTCTCGGGCAGATATGCACCGCCCAAGGTCCTGGGATTTTTATTCACGTCAACTGCCTCAGATGATTATTTAATTATTATTGTCTCTCCCAGTAAAAAAGGAACGGAACCTTTGGAAAAATCATGTATCAGCAAACGAAATATTTCTGACCTCCGGATCACGGACAAAAGTAATTACTCCTATTTTCACCCTCTTCGCACTGCTACAGAGGGGGTATTACGGTAATTTAATTTCTGAAAATTTATGAAAGTCTGGAATTTTCGGACTTCAATATGCTCTTCCGATCAGCGTTGCCTTTCCCGGCTTCCCGCATACAATACAGGTACCGTCTGTCCCCGATACATACTGCGAACGCACATTGGTACCAAGTATACTCGCGTTCGTCCTTGCCTCAATCGCAT
>Ga0209777_10003528_pt1 | contig 19277 bp, 20 predicted proteins | sample FrelakmetHBP12HB_FD_187147 | JGI IMG/M metagenome (GOLD analysis project Ga0209777, IMG submission 187147) | Freshwater lake sediment microbial communities from the University of Notre Dame, USA, for methane emissions studies -HBP12 HB (SPAdes)... | ecosystem: Environmental > Aquatic >...
AGCAGGTTGACGACGGTCGTCTTGCCGGCCCCGGTCGGGCCGACGATGGCCAGCACCTCGCCGGGACGGATGTCGGCGTTGAGGTCCTCGATGAGCGGCTTCTCCGGTTCGTACCGGAACGAGACGTCGCCCAGGGCGACGTGTCCGGCGACGTGCTCGAGCACGACGGGTTCGGCCGGGTCGGGGATCTCCTCGGCCTCGTCGAGAAGTTCGAAGACGCGCTCGGCCGAAGCCATGGTCGACTGCAGGAGGTTGGCGATGCTCGCCGTCTGGGTGATCGGCTGGGTGAACGAGCGCGAGTACTGGATGAACGCCTGGACGTCGCCGAGCGACATCCGGCCGGTCGCGACCTGGACGCCGCCGATGACGGCGATCGCGACGTAGTTGAGGTTGGCGATGAAGTTCATCGTCGGCATCACGATGCCGGAGATGAACTGGGCCTTGAAGCTGGCCTCGTAGACGCGTTGGTTCTCCTCGTCGAACCGGCGAATGGCGTCTTCCTGGTGGCCGAACGCCTTCACGATGGCGTGGCCGGTGTGGGACTCCTCGACGTGGCCGTTGAGCGTCCCGGTACGGGCCCACTGCGCCGCGAACTGCTTCTGCGAGCGCCGGGCGATGAACATAGTGGCCACGGCAGCAGCGGGGATCACCAGCAAGGAGATCACCGCCAACAGCGGGCTGATCCAGAACATCATGGCCAGGATCCCGACGATGACCGCCACCGACGTGATGATCTGGGTCAGGGATTGCTGCAGCGTGTTGGCGATGTTGTCGATGTCGTTGGTGACTCGGCTGAGCGTGTCGCCGCGCGGATGGGTGTCGAAGTACTTGAGCGGCAGTCGGGCCAGCTTGAGGTCGACCTCGCGGCGGAGCCGGTACACGGTCCGCTGCGAGACGCCGGCCATGGTGTACCAGGAGACCCAGCTGAAGAAGGTTGCCATCAGGTAGAGAGCAACGAGCCCCAGAAGGACCATTCCGAGCGCCCCGAAATCGACGCCGACGCCGGGGACTGCGTTGGTGGAGGCCACCAGGTCGGCCAGCGGGCTGTGCGCCTGCTTGAGCGCCGCAACCGCCTCGTCGTGGGTAGTTCCCTTCGGGAGGAACTGGCCGAGCGTCTTGCCGACGAGCCCGTCCATCAGCTGGTTGATCCCGTTGCCCAGGATCTTCGGACCGAAGACCTGGCCGGCGGTGCTGAAGAGAGCCACTACGGCCACGAGCCCGATCCACTTTCGCTCCGGGCGGAGCTCGCCGAGCAGGCGGCGGAAAGTAGCACGGAAGTTCTTGGGCTTCTCCGCCGGCATCAGCGCGCCGTGCATCGGCCCGAAACCGCCGCCCATCGGGCCGCGGCGCCGAGCGCCGGGTCCGCCGAACCCGCCCGGGCCGCCGGATCCGCCGCTCGGACGTCCGCCCGTGCCGCCGGCCGGCCCGCCGTTGGTGCCGCGTGCGGGCCCGCTCATGCGACTTCCTCCCGGGTGAGCTGCGAGTACACGATCTCTTGATATGTCTCGCACGACTTCATCAATTCGTCGTGGGTGCCGATGCCGACGACCTCGCCGCTGTCGAGGACCACGATCTGGTCGGCGTGCATGATCGTTCCGACGCGCTGGGCCACGATGATCACCGTCGCGTCCCTGGTCTCATTGCGTAGTGCGGCCCGGAGCTGCTGGTCGGTCTTGAAGTCGAGCGCCGAGAAGCTGTCGTCGAAGATGTAGACCTTCGGCTTCTTGACGATCGCGCGGGCGATGGCCAGGCGCTGGCGCTGCCCGCCCGAAACGTTCGTGCCGCCCTGGTCTATTTCGCCGTCGAGTCCGCCCTCCATTTCGGAGACGAAGCCCTTGCCCTGGGCTATCTCCAGGGCGTGCCAGAGCGCTTCGTCATCGGCCGTCTCGTCGCCGTAGCGGAGGTTGGTGGCGACGGTGCCGCTGAAGAGGAACGCCTTCTGCGGAACCACGCCGATGAGGCTCCACAGGTTCTCGAGGCGCAGCTGCTTGACGTCCACCCCGTCGATCCGGACGCTCCCCGAGGTGACGTCGTAGAAGCGCGGGATCAGGTTGGCCAGGGTGGACTTGCCGGAGCCCGTGCTGCCGACGATCGCGGTCGTCTGGCCGGGTCGGGCGGTGAAGGAGATGCCGCACAGGACGGGGTCCTCGGCGCCCGGGTAGCGGAACTCGACGTCCTGGAGCTCGACCACGCCGTGCGGGTTGGCGATCTCGACCGGCTCGTCCGGGTCGCACAGGTCCGCCTTGGTCTCGAGGACCGCCTGGATCCGTTCGGCTGCGGCCGCGGCTCGAGGGACCATCACGAAGATCAGGGCCGCCATCATCACTGAGAAGAGGACGAGCATCACGTACTGCAGGAAGGCGGAGAGGTTGCCGATCTGCATGCCGCCCGAGTCGATGCGCAGGCCTCCGAACCAGACGATCGCGACTGTCGAGAGGTTCATCACGCCAAAGAGGAACGGGATCATCATCGCGAAGAGGCGGTTGACCCGGAGCTGCGTGGCCGTCAGGTCGGCGTTGGCGTCGTCGAAGCGCTTCTCCTCGTGGTCGGTTCGGACGAACGCCCGAATGACCCGGATGCCGCTCAGGGTCTCGCGCATGACCTGGTTGATGCGGTCCGTCTTCTTCTGGACCGACCGGAACATCGGCAGGGCCCGGATGGCGACGATCGAGATCATGCCGATGACGAGGGGGATGATCACGACCAGCAGCCCGGAGAGCGGCACGTCCTGGCGGAGGGCCATGATGATGCCGCCGACGGCCATGATGGGGGCCATGATCATGATGTTGAAGCCCATGATCAGGACCATCTGGACCTGCTGGACATCGTTGGTGTTGCGGGTGATCAGCGTGGGCGTCCCGAAGGTGTTGGTCTCCTTCTGCGAGAAGTCCATGACCTTGCGAAAGATCGCGCTCCGGACGTCGCGCCCGAACGACATGGCCGTCATCGAGCCGAAGTAGACGGCGATGATCGAGCAGATGCCGAGCGCCAGGGTGATCAGCAGCATGAAGCCGCCGGTTCGGATGATGTAGTCCGTGTCACCCTTGACGACGCCGTTGTTGATGATGTCCGCGTTGAGGCTGGGCAGATACAGGTTCGCGATCGCCTGTACCGCGACCAGGATCAGGACGATGGACAGCGGCAGGCGGTAGGGCCACAGATACCTGGGTAGGAGCTTGGTCATCGGCTTGAGTCCCCTGTGGTCATCGGCTTCGTTTCCTTGACTGCGTCGATTGCCTGGGCAGCGTGAGCGCGGATTGTGCAGAGGGCGTGAAGGCCCTCGGGAGAAGTGGCGTTCGGCGTCATTCGAGGGGCGGCGGTTGCGGGCCCGCGGCGGCTTCGCCGTTCTGGTACTCGGCGAGCAGGCGGCGCCGCGCGGCATGAATCGCGCGCATGCCGACCAGGAGCGCGCCCATCTCCTCCTCGCTGAGCTCGGCCAGGACTCGCGAGAGCATTCCGCGGCGATGTGCCGCCATCTCGCCGAAAACCTGCTCGCCGGCGCTTGTCCGGTATACGAGCACAACCCGGCGGTCGGTCGTTCCGTGCCGGCGCTCCACCAGCCCCCGCTTCTCCATGCGGTCGACGATGCCGGTGGCGCTCGCATCTGAGACGTCCATCAGCTCCGCCAACTGCTTCATGGCGAGCGGGCCCTCGGCCTCGATGGCGGTCAGAACGTTCAGATGAACGAGGCTGAGCGCGTGGCGATGCCAGGTCTTGAAGACCCCTCCCCGGTCGCGCGGCGACCAGGCCGTCATCTCCTCGAGTAGCTCGCGTTCGAGGGCGGAGCGGCCGGCCGCCCCAGTCGCGCCGCCGTGGTTATTGCTCTGGCCCACAGGGATATTCCGCATGGCGTTGAGTATATCGGAGCGGCGCAATCCCGCCTTTGCAGTAGCCGGACGTCTCGGAAGGCGGCACGCCGTCCACCGAAACGGTGTTCGCGACGCGTAACCAGTTCGAAAGGCGGTCCGGCCGAAAGTCGGCCCATGACAGCCCTATCGGTTCCGAACCCGCTCGTATCGCATCGAACGGTCGTGCGCCAGATGGCCAGCTTCGGGGCCATCGGCGCCGCCAGCACGCTGGCCTACGTGGTCCTGTACGCGTGGCTCCGCGGCGCCGCGCCTGCCGGCATCGCCAACGCCCTCGCCCTCGTCGTCACGGCCGTGGCCAATACCGCCGCGAACCGGTGGCTCACCTTCGGGATCCGCGGCGGCGAGGGGCTTGCGCGCCACCACGCCGCGGGGCTGCTGGCGCTCGGCGCCGCCCTCGCAATCACCTCGGCGTCGCTGGTGATCCTCAACGCGGTCGCGCCGCACCACGGTCGCCCGACCGAGATCGCGGTCCTGGTCCTGGCCAACGCGGCCGCGACAGTCGCTCGCTTCCTGTTTCTGCGATCGGCCGTAGGCGACCGGGCGCCGACTGAAGGCCGGCCGCAGCGCTCCGCCGGCCGGCCTTCCGACCCCCACGAGTCGGCCCGACCCGCATTCGCTACTCTCGCCCAGTCGAAAAGGACACGAGGATGACCACCATCACGAGACCTTCCCTCATGCCGCGACTACGGCCCCTCGAAGGGCTCCGTGGTCTCGTCCGCGGCGACGCCGACGAAGCTGCCTGGGTCCGCCCGGCCCTCGCCGGGGTCCTCGCGCTGGCCGCGATCCTCTACATCTGGAACCTAACCGTCAGCGGCTACGCCAACACCTACTACTCGGCCGCGGCCCTGGCTGCGTCGCAGAGCTGGTCGGCCTGGTTCTTCGGCAGCTTCGACGCCAACAACTTCATAACCGTGGACAAGCCGCCGCTCAGCACCATGGTCATGGGGCTCTCGGTCCGGCTCTTCGGCCTGAGCTCGTGGAGCGTCCTCCTGCCGCAGGCTCTCGCCGGAGTGGCGACGGTCGGCGTCCTGTTCGTGGCGGTGAAGCACTCCTTCGGAGCCGCCGCCGCCACGATCGCCGCGGTCGTCATGGCCCTGACGCCGGCCGCCATCCTGATCTTCCGCTTCAACAACCCGGACGCGCTTCTGACCCTGCTCTTCGTCCTGTCCGCGTGGGCCCTGCTGCGTTCGCTCGAGCACGGTAGCTACCGATGGATGGCCCTTGCGGCGGCGTGCGTCGGCCTGGCGTTCCTGACCAAGTACCTCCAGGCCTACCTCGTCCTGCCCGGCTACGCCCTCGTCTTCGCCTTCTCGGCCAACACGACCCTGCGCCGGCGGATCGTCGGTCTCGGAGTTGCCCTGGCCACGGTCCTGGTGACCAGCGGCTGGTGGGTCGCCATCGTGGAGATGCTCCCCGCCGGCAGCAAGCCGTTCATCGGCGGCAGCACCACCGGCTCGCCACTGGACCTTATCTTCGGCTACGACGGATTGGGCCGGATCTTCGGCGGGAGCGGGTCCGGTGGGGGCGGCGGCGGCGGAGGCTTCAGCGGCGAGGTCGGGCCGCTGCGGCTCTTCAACGACCAGATGTTCGGCCCGATCGCCTGGTTCATCCCGCTGGCGGTTGTCTGCCTCGTGATCGGCCTGTACCGGCGGCGCTGGGCCGAGCGGACCGACCGCGCCCTCGCCGGCTACCTGCTGTGGGGCAGCTGGCTCGTTGTCACGGCCATCGTCTTCAGTTACATGTCCGGCGTCATCCACTCCTACTACGCCGTGGCCCTGGCCCCGGCAATCGGCGCTCTCGTCGGCGCCGGGCTGGTGGAGCTGTGGAGCGCGCGGCTGCGCATCTGGCTAGGCGGTATCGCCGTCGGCATCGCCTGCCTGGGCACCGCCTGGTTCGGCGCCACGCTTCTTGATCGGACGCCTACGTTCGCCGTGGGTCTTGGGCCCGTGGCGATCGGTCTGGCGGCCCTGGCGCTGGCGGTGCTCGTCGCGGCCTCGGTGCCGGCGATCGCCGGGCGAGCAGCGGTCAAGAGGATCGCCCTGGCCGCGGCCGGCGTCGGCGTGTGCGCCACGCTGCTCGCACCGGCGGCCTACGCCCTCGACACGATGGGATCCGCCTACGGCGGTGGCGACCCGCACCCGGGCCCCGGCACGACGGCCGGCCTCGGCGGGCTGGGCGGCGGGCCCGGCGGCCTTGGCCCGATCGGCGGGCTCGGCCTGATCGCCGGCCCCGGCGCCGGCGGCCAGATCCCCGCCGGGCTGCCCGGTGACGGCGGCGGGCTGGGCGGGAACAGCTCCGACACCGCGCTGCTGAGCTACCTCGTCTCCAACCGCGGCTCGGCCTCGTGGATCGTGGCCGCCAACTCGGCCCAGGAAGCGGGCTCGATCGAGCTGGCGACCGGCCTGCCGGTCATGGCCATGGGCGGTTTCACCGGCTCGGACCCCGCGCCGACGCTCGCCCAGCTCAAGAGCTATATCGCCTCGGGCAAGCTGCGGTTCGTCCTGGCGAGCGGCGGAATGGGCGGCGGGGGGTTCGGCGGCGGCACGGACAACTCCGACCGAACATCCTGGGTCACTTCGACCTGCAAGGCCGTGAGCTACGGCGGCTCGGCCTCCCTGTACGACTGCGCCGGCGCCGCCGGCTGAGGACCCCGCCCCGGCTCGGGCCGGACCCGCTCGAAGGGCGATGACGCTGTCCCGACCGCGATCTCGACGATCGCCGGAGCTACCGCGAGGGCGCGGTCGTGGACAGCTCGGCGGCTATCCCGTCGGCCCAGGCGTCGATCATCGGCCAGTCACGAAAGTCGCCGTCCGGCATGCTCGCTCTCCCGGCCGGCATGACGTTCACCATCCGCTCCCAGAACCCGATCGGCTTGTTGCGACGGTCCCAGGCGCCGAAAAAGACGCGATGGTCCCGCGGGTGGAGCATCTCGCGCAGCTCATCGAGCTCCCTCGGGCCGGACACCTCGAGCTTGTCTCTGCCTTCCTTGTCGACGGCCTCGGGTCCGAACGGCCCGCTGCTGAACAGCCACAGCGGCCTGCCGGCGAGAGCGGCACGATTCCGGCGCGCGAACGACTTCGCGTCCTTCATCCAGTGGAACATGTAGAGCGCGCTCCCGAGGACCACCGCGTCGTAGCCTCCGACGTCGCGGACGGCCGAGACCGGTAGCGCCGTTGCCTTGAGGCCTGCGGCGCCGAGTTTCTCGGCGATCCGTTCTGCAACTTCCTTCGTGGAGCCGTGCTTGCTGGCATATGCCACGAGTACCGACACGGGCAGAACCACCTCCCTCGGCGCGGCCCGCAGTTGCCGCCGCCTTTCATCGACAGTATATGGACGGCTCCATGCCCGCCGCGCCCCGCGGCCGCCCCCGGATGTAACCCCGTCGAAAGGTACGCGGCCGCAGTATCGCGGCATGGGAGCGCAACGTGTCCAATCTCGCCCGAGCTCCGGCGCGCCCGCCGGCCGTGGCTCCGGCGCTACGATTGCGGCGCCCTCGGGCCGGTCCGCCGAGCGCGGCGCTCCCGGACCGACGGCATCCATCGAGGATGGAACCATGCGCGTGCTGGTTGCCGAGGACGACCCGGGCCTTCGCCAGGTCCTGGTCCTCGGCCTCAAGGACTACGGCTATCAGGTGGACGCCGCCGAGCGCGGCGACGATGCCATCGACCTCCTCAAGTTCTACGACTACGACGTCGCCGTCGTCGACTGGCGCATGCCCGGGGCCGAGGGGATCGACGTCGTCGCCTGGGCCCGCAAGCACGGCAAGCCGACCGCGATCCTGATGCTGACCGCGCGCGACGCCCCGCCGGACCGGATCCGCGGCCTGGACGCCGGCGCCGACGACTACCTCGTCAAGCCCTTCGACTTCGGCGAGCTGCTGGCCCGAATCCGGGCCCTGCAGCGCCGCCCTCGCGGCGTGGACGCACCCGTCATCGAGCGCGGCGCACTCTCGCTGGACCCGATCCGGCGCGAAGTCGCCGTCGCCGGTCGGGCCCTCCCGCTCACGGCCACGGAGTACAAGATTCTCGAGTTGCTGATGCGCCGCTCGCCCGCGGTGGTCGATCGCAAGGCCATCGCCGAGCACGGCTGGGACGACGAGACGGACCCTCTCGGGTCCAACGCGATCGACGTCCAGATGAGCCGGCTGCGGGCCAAGCTGCCGGGCGCAGGCGTTCGCATCGTCACGGTTCGCGGCGCCGGCTACCGGCTGGAGGAAGCGTGAAGCGGCTTCGAGGGCCGCGCGCCGAAGGCCCCCACGGACCCTCCGTCGGCATGCTGGCCGTTCGCGTAGCCATGGCGGCCAGTGCCGTCGTCGGCGTCGCCTACCTGCTGATCGCCGTCTTCGTCGCGATCGTCGTGTCGAACAACCTGACCGCCGACGTCGACCGGCACCTGGACCGGTCGCTCAACATCGTGGGCGGCATCGGCGGGCCGGGCGGGCTCTCCGACGGCAGCGCCCTCGGCGGCCCCGGCTTCGATCCCAGCCGCCAGGACCCGCGCGCGGTGCCAGTGCTCCTGTGGGTCGTGAAGGCCGATGGGACTGCCGCCGGGCAGGGCCTCAACAACCTCCAGCTTCCGGCGGCGGACCGGGCCGTGACCGCGCCGACCACCGTGACGATCGACGGCGTCGGCTACCGCATCGCCGGCCGGGTGGTCGGCACGACGCGCCTGGTCGTCGGCCAGTCGCTGGACACGGTCTCGCAGACGACGTCCACGCTCATCGTCGCCGAGCTCGGCATCGGCTGCGCCCTCCTGATATTCGTCTTCCTCGGATCCGTGGTGGTCGGCCGGCGCGTCGCCCTGCCGATCGAATGGGCTCGCCGCCGCCAGCTCGAGTTCACCGCCGACGCCTCGCACGAGCTGCGGACCCCGCTCTCCGTTATCGAGGCCCAGGCGACGCTGGCCCTGGCCCGGGGCCGCGATCCGGCCCGGGACGCCGCCGCGTTCGGCAGCATCGACACCGAACTCAAGCGGACCCGCCGCCTCGTGGACGACATGCTCTGGCTGGCGCGATTCGACTCGACGGGCGGCCAGCCCCAGGCGGAGCCGGTCGATCTCCGAGTCCTGGCGGCCCAGACGGCCGACCGGTTCGCGGCCGTGGCGGAGACTCGCCGCCAGAAGCTGGATGTCGCCGCAGGCTCGGCCGATTCCGACGCGATCGTCACCGCGCCCCCCGATTGGCTCGACCGGCTGGTCGGCATCCTGCTTGACAACGCCTGCCGCTACTCGCCCGACGGCGGAAGCATCCTGGTCCACGTCGCGGGCGAGGGGCGGCGCGTGCGCTTGACCGTGGACGACTCCGGGCCCGGGATCCCGGAAGGCGAGCGAGGCCGGGTCTTCGACCGGTTCCACCGCGCCACCGATCAGCCGGGCGGCTCCGGCCTGGGTCTCGCCATCGCCGACGCGATCGTCCGCGCCACGGGCGGCCGGTGGCAGATCGGCACGTCGCCGGCGGGCGGCGCGAGCATCAGCGTCAGCTGGGCCCGCTCGATGAGCGGCCATCGGGACTCGCACCAGGCCGATTAGCCGCCGGCGGGTCGGATTGCCCGGCGCTGCCGATGGGCGGTGCCGCCTTGTCATATCGAGCCGCTGCCCCGGTCCCATCTCGTCGCCTCGTAACCAGTTCGACAGCATCGCCGCGCGAAGCTTCGGCAATGGACGCCGCCGCCTCGACGAACCGGTCGGGAACGGCTCCCGGCCCGGGTGGGGCCAAGACTCCTTCCGGGCTCCGACCGACGAACCATCAGGAGATGCTTCGATGACTACCTCACGAGAACAGTCCTGGGCCCTTCCCGGCGCGGCCATGGAGGCGCCTGTCTGGCGGCCGGAGATGCCGGACACGAGACCCACCTACGCGATCGACCAGACTGCCGCCGCCGCCGACTTCGGCGACGACTTCGGCGATCCGGCCGCCGCCGACGATCGGGCCGCAGACGACTTCGCCGGGGGAGACTTCGCCGCCACAGTCCCTGCCCGCGCCGTACTGACGCCTCGCCGGGGGCGCCCCGCTCCCGTCCGACGCGCAAACTCGGTGACGGCGCTGCTCGTGGTCTCCGCCATGGTCGCGCTGGGCGGCGTGGCGTTTGCCGTCGGCCGCGTGACCTCGACCGGCCCGAGCGGGACGGGCCAGACCACCGCCGGGAATGGCTTCCCGGCCGTCGCCGCCAACGCGAGCGGGAATCCCAACCTCGCTCTCGCTGGTCGCACCGGCGGCCTCGCCGGCGCGGCCACCGTCAGCGGCACGGTCGTGGGCGTGACCTCGAGCTCGATAACGGTCCAGCTCGCCAGCGGCCAGACGGTCACGGTGACGACGGGTTCGTCGACCACCTATCACACCCAGACGGCCGCGACGAGCAGCGACGTGACCCAGGGCGCGACGGTCTCCGTCAAGACATCCGGCTCGGGTGCCGTGACGAACGCCGGCGGGGCAGCGGCCAGCGCCAGCCCGGGAACCGCCGTTTCGCTCACGGCCACAGACGTGACCATCACCGGCAAGTAGCCCGGCGACCGGGTGGGCGCGGGCGGTTCGGATGGGTCGCGCGCGCCCGCTCCACTCGTTCGCGTAGCGGCGGACCGAGCCGGCCGCGCCGAGCAGCGGCGCCCCGGCAGCCTCGCCGCGGCAGCCTCGCCGCCGTGGCCGAGGTCCCCCGAGGCTAGCCCTGGCGCTTGACGACGACCGACCTGGCCACCTCGTCGTGCCAGGCTCGCTTGAACGGATCGCTTGACGCCATCGCAGCCGAGATCAATCCCAGCGGGAAGATCACGGTGACGATGGAGAAGATTAGGAAGCGGACCAGGACCGCCCCGATGCCCAGTGACTGCCCGTTCGACGCCTGAGCGACTCTCAGGCCGAGCGCCTTCTGCCCCGGCGTCGCCCCGAAGACCCACCAGCAGGCCGGGTGGTAGATCAGCGCCAGGAACCACCAGATCAACGTGATCGCCGTGACCGCCGGACTGCTGGGCCGATAGGAGGTCTTGGCTCCGTCGATGGTGGTCATGAGCAGTCCGAGCGCGAAGAGGCTGCACACGAAGATCACGCCGTCGATCAGCAGAGCCCCGAAGCGCTCGCCGATGCCACCCCATAACAGGCCGGGCCCAGGCCCGGGAGGGGCGTAGGCGGCGGGTGGGTAGCCCGGCTGGTACGGCCAGCCGGCCGGCGGGTAGGAGCCGCGTGCCCCCCAGGATCCCGGCCCGGGCGGATACGAGCCCCCGGGTGGTTGCGCGGGCGGCGTGTAGGGCGGGTAACCCGGCGCCTGGCCGTAGGGCGGCGACCAGTAGGACGGCGGGTACGGCGGCGGTCCGTACGGCGCTCCGTAGCCCGGCGCCGGCGGGACACCCGGAGTGGCGAAACCAGGGCCCGGGTAACCCGCCGGCCCGGCCGGCAGCCCGCTCGAGGGATCGAAGGCGCCCCCCTCGACGCCGGTGACGGTGCCCTGCGACTCCGAGGCCGCCGGTCCCGAGCCGGACGCGCCTGCCTCGCTCGCTTTCCCCGCGAATGATTGCGGAGGAAGAGACGTGAAGCCCTGGAAGGGCGGCAGCGTCTGCGCCGGCGGCAGCAACTGAGGGATCTCTTCGGCGGAGTCGCCGGCGCCGCCGGGTGCTGGTGCCGAACCCGGCTCGGGCACGGGCGGGTTGCCGCCCGGCCCGCTCGGGCCGCCGCCGGAGAGATCGTCGTCGGCCATTGCCCGCCTCCCGTTCCACGGCGCTGCCCCTGCCGCGTTGGCTGCATGGTATCAGCGGGCCATCGCCCAACGGGCCGCCGGCGGGGCTCAGGCTCGACCCGGCCCGTACACCGCCGCCGTGGCGCAGCGGTTGGCAGGACTCCACGCCGGCGGGCTATGCTGAGGGGAAGCGGCTGTCAAAGCAGTTGGAGGAAGAGACGGGTGTCCGGTTTCAAGGTGTTCCTGCTCAAGACCAATGCCCTGGCCCTGGCGGTCGGCGTGATCATCGGCGTAGCACTCGGCAACGTCGTCAACTCGCTCGTGAACGACATCATCATGCCGCCGATCGGCCTGGCCCTCGGCAACCTTGACTTCTCTCAGCTCAAGTGGGTGCTCAAGGCGGCGACGGGCGGCGACGCCAAGACCGAAGTTGCGATCCGCTACGGCACCTTCATCAATCTTGTCATCACCTTCGTCATCGTCGCCCTCGTCGTGTACCTCATCAGCAAGGTCTTCCTGAAGCCCGCCCCGGAGGCCCCTGCGGCACCGACCAAGACCTGCCAGTACTGCAAGGAGACCGTCCCGGCCGACGCCACCAAGTGCCGTGCCTGCGCCAGCGCCATCTAGGCGTGCCCCCGGCGGCCCCCGGGCGCCGCACTCGGGTGCCGGTGATAGGAGAGCGAGTTGAAGGTCCGTCTCGACCGGATTGCCCGGATCCAGGCCTCCCTGCGCGAGCGGGGCTGGATCGCGATCGTCGTCCTCAACCACGACGATTACCGGTATCTGTTCGGGACGGATCGGGCTCAGCCACGGGCGATCATCCCGTTCCAGGGGCCGCCGGAGCTTCTCGCATTCAGCGGCGAGGAGCCCGAGCTTAGGGCTGCGTTCGCCGAGGGCGATGTCCGGGTCTTCGGCAGCGTCGGCGGCCAGATCCACGACGTGGTCGGCCGGCTCCGCGAGCTGGCTGCGGCTGCTCCGGCCGGTTGGGCGGAAGAGGGCCGGCACAAGGTCGGCATCCAGCAGTGGTTCCATACGCCGGCCTTCCTGATCGACCTCTTCCGCCAGGTCAACCCGGGGATCGAGGTCGTCTCGTCGGATCCGGTGATGGATCCGCTTCGGATGATCAAGGACTCGGAGGAAGTAGCCCTCCTTACCGAGGCCCAGCGGATCGCCGGCCTGGGGATGGACCGAGCCCGCGGGCTGCTGCGGCCGGGCGTGACCGCCCACGAGGTCGCGACCGAGGTCACCTACGCGATGATGCGGGCCGGGGCCGAGGGCACGAGCACGCCGATCTACGTGACCTTCGGCATCGAGACGTGCATGCTCCACGGCCGGCTCAGCCCCGCGCCCCTGGCGCGCGGCCAGCTGGCGATCATCGACCTGACGCCGATGGTCGACGGCTACTGCGCCAACCTGGCCCGCACCTTCGTCCTCGGCGAGCCGGATGTACGCCAGGCCGCGCTGATCGCCGCGTACCGCCAGGTCTTGGCCGCCGTCCGGGCCGGGATGCGCCCCGGCGTGACGGTGGCGCAGCTGGACGGACTGGCGGGAGCGGCCTGCGCCGACCACGACTTCGCCGATTACCAGGTCTATGGCATCGGCCACGGCATCGGCCTTCGCTTCGAGGAGCCGCCGGCATCCACGATCATCCCGCCGCATAAGAACCTGCCGCTGGCCGAGGGGATGACGGTCACGATCGGTCACACGGTGCTGGCCATTCCCGGGTTCGGCGGCGTCCGGTTCGAGGACGTCTACCGCGTCGGCGCCTCGGGCTCGGAGATCCTCTTCGACTATCCGATCGATCCGATCATCCCGGGCTGACGGGGCGCCCGGGCCGCGCGGCCGTCAGGCCAGCTGGTGGCTACGACCCCGCCGCTCGCGGACCCGCGGGCTGGCTACGACCCCGCAGCCGAGAGGATGAAGTCGGTGCCGAAGGCGGCGAGCAGACCGATCGTGAGGGCCGCGCCGGTCACCATCGGCATCGCGAAGCGCCTGGCCACGCCCATGATCTCGTTGAAGACGAAGATCAGCGCCCCCGCCGCGAGCCCCAGGAAGAGGATCGAGAGGACCGGCGACACCACGGCATAGCCGAGCACGCCCCCGGCGAAGGTTGGTCCGCCGCCCAGGAGACCGGCCCCGGCCAGGAATCGCCAGCTCGGCCGCTCGCCCTGGCTCAACGGCGCAGAGATGGCGAAGCCCTCCGTGGCGTTGTGCAGGGCGAAGCCGATCACCAGCAACAGGGCGAAGCTAGTCGCCCCAATGGCTGCCGACTGCCCGATAGCCAGCCCCTCCGAGAAGTTGTGCAGGCCCAGGCCCACCGCCGTGCCCAGCGCGATCTGACGTGGCGCGAGCGGCAGTCCATTGGCTTGCCGGGCGGCCATTCGCGAAGTGACGTACGTGACCCCGAGCAGCCCGAAGGCCACGCTCAGCCCGAGCGTCGCCGCGTAGCCCGCGAACCGGCCGGGGTCCTGACCGGCCCGCGCCGAGTCCAGCACTGCCTTGACCGGCTCGACGGCCTGCGACAGGACGTCGTAGATAAGAAAGAGGATCACGCCTCCGGCGGCCGTGGTCAGGGTTGCCTGCCAGCCCCGCGAGAGCCCCCGCAACCTGCCGACGGGCAGACCGATGAAGATCGTCCCGCCGGCGAACGCGGCCAGGATCACGGTCTGCGCGAAGCTCATCTGGTCCTCATGGCGGGCGACGTGGTAGGTGACGCGGAGGCGCGCGGCGCACCTGGCGCGCAGCGGCCGAGTAATCCTTAGTCAACTGCTCGGAATTAGGGCGCATCGTACCGAGCCCGCAGCGGCCGGTCAAGGGCGAGACGGGCAGGCGGAGCCGCCACCGCGTCCCGTGGGTCCGCCAGGTTTGCCAGGGTGTCAGCGAACCTGGAACGACCGCTTGGCGAGGCCGAGCCAGTAGCCCTCGATCGTGAACTTCGGGGCCTCGGCCGGGTTTGTGGCCGCGCCCAGCGCCACGAAGAGCGGGGCGAAGTGCTCGACGGTGGGATGGGCGTAGGGCATCCCCGGGGCGCGGTTCCGGAAGTCGAACAGCGCGTCGAGGTCGCCCTTCTCGAGCGTCTCGGCGGCCCACAGGTCGAACTCCTGCGACCACTCCGGCGCGCCCGGCCGGCCGTCGAAGTAGTCGTGGACGAAGGGCAGGCCGTGGGTCATGAAGCCGCTGCCCATGATCAGTACGCCCTCGTCGCGCAGCGGCGCCAGCCGCCGGCCGATCTCGAAGAGGTGCTGCGGCGCCAGGTCCGGCATCGACATCTGCAGGACCGGGATCTCGGCCTGCGGGTACATCATCAGCAGCGGCACGTAGGCGCCGTGGTCAAGACCGCGCTCGCGCTGGGACACCGGCTCGCCGGCCGGCATCATCGCCCGGACCCGCGCGGCCAGCTCAGGGGCTGCCGGCGAGTCGTAGCGGATGCGGTAGTAGCGCTCCGGGAAGCCGTAGAAGTCGTACACGAGCGGCGAGGGGTTCACCGCACCGAGGGTCAGCGGCGCCGACTGCCAGTGCGCGCTCACGACCAGGATCGACTTGGGGCGCGGCAGCTCGGCGGCCCACGCAGCCAGCTCGACCGGCCACAGGTCATCGTCGATGAGAGTAGGCGCGCCGTGGCCGAGGTACACCGCGGGCAGCCGGCCCGGGCTCGAAACTGCGCCCGGCTGCGCCCTGGGCGCCGGCGAAGGTGGCGCCGCGGGTTCGGCCGGCCGCGCTGGCTCGCCCGTCGGTGTCGGGTCGGTCCGGTCAGGCATCTGAAGCCTCCTGGCCGGTGGTCGCGGAGACAGCCTCGGCCCGCATTCGATCGTGAAGCGCACCGAGCAACCGCAGCAGGGTTCGTCGCTCGTCGTCGCTCATGTCGACGAAGAGGCTCGCGATGGACGCTTGATAGGTCCCGAACTGAGCTGCCACGCGGTCGGAACTACAGGTCAGCTCAACGAGGGTGACTCGCCGGTCGGTGGAGTGGGGGACGCGCCGGACCATGCCGTCGGCCTCCAGGCCGTCCACCAGGGCGGTGACGTTGCGGGGAGTCACGGCCAGGGCTTCGGCCAGGTCGGCCATCTTCTGGGGCCCGTGGCAATGGACCTGGTAGAGCAGGCGGAGCCGCGGGATGCTGGCGCCTGCCTCTGCGGCCTTCCGGTTCGCCCAATGGTCGAAGGTTCCGGCGAAAGTCGAAGCCGCGACGGCCAGCGCCTCAGCCGAGGCCGCGTCGGTGGTATCGACCTCCCCAGCCGCAACCGAGCCAGCCGCCGCCGAGCCTTCCGCGCCCACCGGCTGCGATTCCAAATATGCTGTAGACATTCACTATGTCCCTTGCTATTATTGCGAGCGCAATGTTACCACGGTAACGGTGCACACATACATCTTATTGGGCGGAGTGCGACCGGCAAGGTTGGAGCAGAATCGTCGCCAGCAGCGCGACAGAGTCCAGATCGGGCCCGTTCCTCCGCGGATCGAAAGGCGAGTCAAATGAACGCGACTGAAGGCAGGACGATTGAGCGCCTGCCCGTCAACGAGGATTTCGCGCGACCGGCCGGCCCAGACGCGATCGAGCGTGCCGCCGAGGCCCTCCGCGCCCACAACTTCGACACCTACGTCGTCGACGATGGCGACGAAGCCCGAGACCTGGTCATGAGCCTGATCCCCGAGGGCGCCGAGGTGGGCCAGGGCGCCTCTGCCACTCTCGAGCAGATCGGCGTCACGGCTGCCATCGAGAAGAGCGGCTGCTACGACGCGATCCGGCCCCGGCTTCGCGCCATGGACCGCGCGACCCAGATGCGCGAGATCCGGAAGCTCGGAGCGGCCCCGGACTTCCAGCTCAACAGCGTCCAGGCCGTGACCGAGGACGGCCGCATGCTGGTGGCGTCCTTCGGCGGCAGCCAGCTCGGTCCTATCGTATCCGGCGCCGGCCGGGTCATCCTGGTCGCGGGCGCCCAGAAGATCGTCCCCGACCTGGCAACGGCATTCCGGCGGGTCGAGGAATACAACCTTCCGAAGGAAGACGTGCGGCTTCAGCAGGCCTTCGGCCGCCGCAGCGCCGCCAACAAGATGGTGATCCTCGGCGGCGAGGTGGCTCCCGGCCGGACCACGGTCATCCTGGTTCGTCGGCCGGTTGGCGACTGACGCAGAGACGGCCGGCGGTCCCGGCCCCCGCGGGCTACAGGCGCTTGTGCAGGACGGCGGCGCCGTCGGGACAGGCGCCGGTGAATTCCGGTGAGGCGGTCAGGGCGGCCGGGACCGCGTCCCGTTTCGTGGGCAGATAGCCCAGGCGCGGGAACCACTTCTCGGCCGTTTCGGTGAGGAGGTAGAGCTCGCCGATGCCGCGCGAAGCGGCCAGCTCCTCGGCCGCCTTGACCAGCTCGTGGCCCAGGCCGGTGCCCCGAAGATCGGACGCGACGCAAACCGAGCGCAGGAGACCGACCGAACCGTACGGCTCGACGGCCGCACAGCCGACGATAGAGTCCCCGGCGCGGGCGACCACTGCCGTCGGCAGGGCGATTTCGAGCCCGTCGAGCGGCAGGCCGGATCCGGCCAGGAGGCTTTCCACGGCCGGCCTGTCGGCGTCGCGGGCGAGTTCGATGGCCGTCATCGGCAGGTCCCTCCGCATCCGCATGAAGAATCGGCGACCGCCGCCTTGGCCGCGGCGCCCGCCTGCGCGCCGGCTCGAGCCGCCCCGGCCGCCCCGGCGCCCTTGCGGGCCTTGATGATCACGCCGTACATCCGATCGGCCGCCTCGTGGCTGACCGTGAGCGAGATGTCCTCGAGACCGGCCGCCTCGAGCCCCGTTCGGTACTCGGAGAAGGTGAGGGCCCCGGCGATACAGCCGGTATAGCTGCCGCGCTCGGTGCGCTCCTCGGCCGAGAGCGAGTCGTCGGCGACGATGTCGGTGATGCCGATGCGGCCGCCGGGTCGCAGGACGCGGGCTATCTCGCGGAACACGGCCGGCTTGTCGGCGGCAAGGTTCACCACGCAGTTGCTGATGACCACGTCCACCGAAGCTGCCGGCAGCGGGATCGATTCGATGTGACCCCGGAGCCACTCGACGTTTGTGGCGCCGGCCGCGGCGGCGTTGCGCTGGGCCAGGACCAGCATCTCGTCGGTCATGTCCAGGCCGAAGGCGCGGCCCGTGGGTCCGACTCGCTTCGCCGAGAGCAGCACGTCGATGCCGCCGCCGGAGCCGAGATCGAGCACTCGCTCGCCCTCGTGCAGATCGGCGACGGCTATCGGGTTGCCGCAGCCGAGCGAAGCCAGGACCGCCGCATCGGGCAGCTCGGCTCGCTCGAGCGCGGAGTAGAGATCGGCGCCGTAATCGCCGGCGTCGGCGCAGCACGACTCACGGTTCTCGACGCTGAGCGCCGCTTCGGCGTAGTGGCGGCGAACCGTCTCGTGGATCTCCGTTGTCATCGTCGACTTCTAGCAAACGCAATCGGCAGGAACCTGGCGGCGGAAGAGGTCCAGGATCGAGCGTCTCGGCGAGGTGGACCTATTCTGCTCCGTCTCGCGAGCGATGCGGGCGCGGCCTGCCTCCGCGAGCCGCTCGTTGACGAGCAGCCTGGCCAGCTCAGAACTGTAGTAGGTGGACATTTCCCGGCCTCCTTTTGCGACGACCGTTCGGTCGCCATTTGGGTCGATATTGATAAATGTCGATATTCTGATCCGAAGAAACGCCCGACCGCGGCAGTGGGTTGCCGCAGCCGGGCGAGCTGGTGACTAGCAGCCCGAGCAGGCCTCTTCGGCCGTTCGGAACCCGAGCAGGCGACGCGCCGTCGCTCTTGCCCGGGCGAGCCCGGAGACGGCCAGCCCGGCGATTGCCGACGGGCGATCCTCGGACACCTCGCGCCGGCGTTCGGCGGTCAGCGTTCGGACCATCTGGGTGGGGTAGTTGAGCCACATCATGGGCCTCCTTTCGTTTGACGGTCGGAAGATAGCGTGCATATTGAGACTTGTCAATATCGAAAGGACTCGATATCCTTCACCAGTGAAGCGCCCCACCGACCCCGACATCAAGCTCCTGCAGGCCATCGCCGACCCCACGAGGTTGGCAATCCTTCATCAACTCAGCGCAGACGGAGCCGTCTGCGCGTGCGATTTCACGGCCTGCTGCGCCGTCCACCAGCCGACGGTCTCGCATCACCTGCGCGTCCTGCGCGAGGCCGGTTGGGTGAACGCGGAGCGGCACGGCACGTCGATCTTCTACGCGATCCGCCCGGAGGCCATTGCGCGGTTTCACGAGGTGGCAGGCGGCCTGTCGGCCGGGCCCGCCCGGCCCATCGCCGAGATCGAGGTCGTCGCAGCGCCGATCCACGCGGCCGAGCCCGCCCTGGGCTCGGCCGTTGCGGTTGATCCGGCCGTGGCGCTCCTTCCGATAGGTCCGGCCCCAATCCAGGTCGAACAGACCCACTAGCCTGGACGACGGACGCGGGCGGCGCACCTCACCGCTCGCTCGCCGAGCCTTGGCCGCTCGCCCTTGACCTTCAAGTAGCTTGAAGGTGTACGGTGCAGCCATGAAGATCTCCGAGCTCGCCAGGCGCGCGGGCATCGCCCCGTCTGCCGTTCGCTTCTACGAGGAGGCCGGGATCCTGCCGCCCGCCCCACGGCTAGGCAACGGATATCGGGACTACGCCGACGATGCCCTGGCCCGGCTCAGGCTGGTCGTCGCGCTGCGCCGCCTCGGGCTCCCGCCCGTGGAGGCGGGCCGGCTCGCGGCCCTCTGCATAGACCGCGACGAAGTCGACCTCGATCT
>Ga0209777_10003529_pt1 | contig 19271 bp, 13 predicted proteins | sample FrelakmetHBP12HB_FD_187147 | JGI IMG/M metagenome (GOLD analysis project Ga0209777, IMG submission 187147) | Freshwater lake sediment microbial communities from the University of Notre Dame, USA, for methane emissions studies -HBP12 HB (SPAdes)... | ecosystem: Environmental > Aquatic >...
ATCCCGTTCCAGGGCCGCCGCCACCAGCTCGATTATTTCCGCTTTGAGTTTTTTTATGGTATAGTCCATATGCAATATTATAATGGAATCCGGCCGAAAAATCAAATTTATTATTGCTAAAATATATTTTAAATTTAAGTAAAAAATAAAGCTCGGAATACCATTATTATAAGTCAGAATTAGAAATTGGAAATTGGAAATTGGAAATTAGGGAAGAAATGGTTATATGGGTTAAATTGTTGAATGGTTGAATGGTTATATTGTTAAATATTAATGCTAATCTGCTAATTGATGCTAATATTGAATATTAATTATCAGTTACCAGTTATCAGTTATCATTAAGTTAATTAGTTACCAGATATCAGTAAGCATCTGAAATAGGAAATAGGAAATAGGAAATAAAATTTCATTAGCTATAGATTATATTTCTTATTTCCTATTTCTTATTTCTGTTTTATATTTCCCTCAATTTCTTAATTTCTTAATTTCTTTTTCTCCAATTTCAATATTTATCTTTGGGCCTTGAACTTTGAACTTTGGACCTTGAACTTATATTAATCATTCGCAGCCATTCGTATCATTCGGATGCATTCGTAGATTAGCATTGCTATAATTATTTGTATATTCGTAGCAAATTTGTTGATTTGTAGCAGATAAAAAAAGCCGAGTGAAATTAATCACTCGGCGTTTGTAATTAGTTTGAGGCGGCTAAGACTAATTCTTAGCGGCTTTCTTTTTCCGGGGCGGCTTCTTGCGCCCCGCGTGCACGTCAGCCTCCTTGATGAGGTAGACGAGCGGCTCGATGGTGTCCTGCAAATATCCCTCAATGACCGGCTGCCATTTCTTTTCAGCCGTGTGCAAGACTAGGATACTGATCATCAGATGCTCTTGGAAACGCATCAGATGATTGTCATCATCCTCTACCTCCACCCATTGGGGATGGCGGATATTGAAGCAGATGATGCCGCGCTCGGCGTCGAATTGCCAGAGGCGATCTGATCCCTCCATGGGATCATGGATAATAGTGATGCCCAGACTGTTGGATTTCACAACCGTACGGCGCCGCCCGCCCGGCCCAATCACAGTCAGCGGCGTATGCTTCTTATTCTCTCTTTCCGCTGGAGGCCGGCCTTGGCCATCGCCTTTTTCTTCGGGCGGTTCGTGGTTGCCGGAAACCGAGACATGAGTCTCATCAGTCTCGCCGAGAATTTTGGCATCAGGATCGGCATGGCCTTTACCGATAGTGCCATATTTGAAGGCACTAATCAGAGTGCGGAGAAATCCGCCGCTCTCATGCTGGAGTAACGCCTCCAACACCTGCAGCGAGCGCCGTCCCAATTCCTGGTAACGCTGTTCCCGGCGCATTTCCACCGCCTCTTTGAGGTGCTTTTTGCCGATTCTCTTGAACCAGTCCTCAATGGTGGCGCACAGTCCCACCAAGGCCTGATCCGTCTCAAAGGCCTTGCGGCTTACGTGCAACTTGGCCTTTGAGGAAAGAATCTCTCCCTCAAAGACACCAGAGAGCAGAGCCTCAATAATCTCCGCATGCAGCCATTCCCTGGCGGAATCGGCGAACTTGCGGAAATCAATCCGATAGTCGTTGTCAAGCTCTCCCAGCTGCACCTTGCCTTTGCGGACACCGGCGGTCCGCTTGGCCAGAAACAGACGGAAGACCGTATCGCCCGACCAACTGTCATTAATGATCGCTTCCAGAAGCGGCGTGCCCGTGAAATCACCGGCGCGCACTTCCTTATACGCGCAATTCCCGTCTGCCGTAGTGATGGAAATCTGCACCGCCACTTTGTTGCGCCGCATGGGCACGCTGTAGCGATTGACGATTTCCCAGCCCAGGCTCTCGGGCGTGAGTTTGCCCACTGCCCGGTTGGGCGTGAAGCCGTAAATTTCGACCGCCGTCCGGTAATTGATATCCCGCACCCGGCCGGTTTTTTTCTCCGGCGCGCAGTCTCCGCCCACAAAACGGAAATCCGTCACGTGTTCAAAGGGTATGCCCTCAATCTTCGGCTGGGAGCAGATCTTATCGGAATCGAACTTCCAGCGCAGGTAGCCTTGCGGCTTTCCCCGGGGACAAGACATGAACGTAAAATGGTCGCACTTGCCCAAGGGAGCGATCAGCCCGATTCCGAAACGCCCCAGCTTGCCTGCCGCTTTCACGGAACGGCAGATGGAAGTGAGCGCTTCCTCAAACTCCCGCTGACTGACGCCTTCGCCATTGTCCCGCACGCTGATGCGCATGCGGTTCTGATTGATGGAAATGATGATTTGGTCAGCATTGGCATCAATGGCGTTCTGGACCGCCTCGAGCACCACATCCACTAACGTGGGATACTCATCGGCGATTCTTGACAACGCCCGCCCTTGATGAAAGTCAATATTGCTAAGCTTGGAAATTCCTTCTTCACTTTTCATTCTCGCCCTCCTTCCGGTATCTCGCGCCTGGCGGTTTCGCCGCACAGACGGCTAAGTTCATTCGACAATTTGAAGACCGCGCCTTTGCCGGCTTGCTCGCGAAAACGCCTCCGGTCATCGGCTGTAAATCTCTCCGAGAGTATGAGCGGTGTCAGCAGAGCCAAACTCTTCAGATTAAGCACCACCAATTCAATGATCTGCTCGGTGCTCAAGTTTACCGGCATGGCCGCTGAAGCAACCAGGTGTCGAACTGCCGGAGGCAGCTGACGCAGACTTCTAATCTCGTCAGGCGACCTTTTGAGCAGTTCCAAAACTTCTTTCTGGGTTTCTTCCGACGGTTCAACCCGCCGTTTCTCATTAGTATTAACCCAGTCTCCCACTGTTCTGGGAGGACGGTTAATTAATCGAGCCAGTTCGGCGCCGGAATACAACTGATACTTTTTGATGTAGGCAACTAGCGCCTGAAAAAAAATCAGGGTCGCTCCCTGTCCTTCTGACTTATCCGAATTCTCCATTATCTTCTCCCTTCTGTTGTTGTTTCCTACTGTCTGTTTTTACTTATTTTTTGCTAAAAAGAGCATCTCTTAGCGCCATTTCTGCCGCTAATAGAATAAGAAATATTAGCAAAAATTAATAAATTTGTCAAGAGTTGACTAAATTTGCCAAAAAACCTATAATTAAGTAAACGATTGAAGCGGCTACCAACCGCTTGTCCGACCTACTAAATAATTTGGCGGACAGTGCCTTAATAAAGACACTCTAAGTCAATAAAAAAAGAGTCCCGCCAATAGCGGGAAAAATGGGTGGAACCGCGGAAGTCGCAAATCAATTATCAACGACTCTCGTCCCAAAAACATGTTTGTTAATGTGTTTTAAGGATGGGAGTTTTTTTTATATACTACGAATCAACGAATAAACTACGAATGCCACAAATAAAACAAAATAGCTTAAAATATTCGTGGTATTCGTGGACAAATTCGTAGATTCGCGGTAATCTCTACGAATAAGTTAAAAAATAATGTGAAATAAAAAATATTTAAATTAACCAATCTAACCAACTAAATTAATATGGACAAAGAAAAACAAGAAATTCTAAACCACAGCGCCGCGCATGTGATGATGCAGGCGCTCACCCGCCTCTACGGCGCCATCCCCGGCGTGGGGCCGGCCATTGAAAACGGCTTTTACCACGACTTCGAAGCCGAGCATCAAGTGACGGAAAAAGATCTCGCCGATGTTGAAGCGGAAATGAAAAAAATCGTCAAGGAAAATCTGCCGATTGAAAGAAAGCTGCTGCCTATAGACGAGGCTATAAAATTATTAAAAAAGAAAAAATACAAATACACGGCCGAACTGGCTGAAGATTTGAAAAAACAAGGTGAGACCGAAGTCAGTTTCTACGATCAGGGCGAATTCGGCAATATGTGCCGCGGTCCGCACCTGGCCATAACCGGCGAGCTCAAAGTTTTCAAGCTGCTCAAGATCGCTGGCGCTTACTGGCGCGGCGATGAGAAAAACAAAATGCTGCAAAGAATTTACGGCGCCGCTTTTGAGACCAAGGAAGAGCTATCTGATTATTTAAAAAATCTGGAAGAAGCGGAAAAACGCGACCACCGCAAATTAGGCAAAGAACTGGGTTTGTTTGTTTTTTCCGATCTGGTCGGTCCCGGTTTGCCGCTCTATACTTTCAAGGGTGCCATTATCAGACGGGAAATTATCAATTATACTAATGAATTGCAGCAAAGCATCGGCTATCAGGAAGTGCATACTCCCAATATGAACAAAGCCGAGTTATTCAAGGTTTCGGGGCATTATGAAAAATTCAAGGGTGATATGTTCCGTGTGGTCTCCAATTACACTGATGAGGAATACTATCTGAAACCTATGAATTGCCCGCATCACACGCAGATTTTCGCATCAGAGATGAGAAGCTATAAGGATCTGCCGATGCGTATCGCCGATTTCGCCAATCTTTACCGCGATGAAAAGCCTGGGGAATTGAGCGGCCTCTTGCGCCTGCGCTGCTTTTCGCAAGATGACGCCCACTGTTTCTGCCGTGAGGATCAGATCAAGAAGGAATTCCTCAATATTTTAGGCATCATCAAAAAATCACTGGAGACTTATCAAATGAGCTATTATATCCGACTTTCCCTCTGGGACCCGGAGCATCGGGAAAAATTTCTGGGCGAGCCGGAAGTCTGGAAAAAATCACAAGCCTTGCTCAAGGAGATACTGGTGGAAAATAATATCGAACACAACATCAGCATAGGCGAAGCGGCCATGTATGGCCCCAAGATGGATCTGATGTCCAAGGATTCCCTGGGCCGTGAATGGCAGATTTCTACCATTCAATTGGATTTCATCATGCCTGGACGTTTCGGCTTGAGTTACATAGACGCAGACGGCAAGGAAAAAACTCCAGTCATGATTCACCGGGCGATCATCGGCTCACCGGAAAGATTTATGGGAATATTGATCGAGCATTACGGGGGCGCTTTCCCGACTTGGCTGTCGCCAACCCAAGCGCTCGTTATTCCGGTGTCGGAAAAATTCAACGATTACGGCCAAAGTGTCAAAGAAAAATTGGCCGGCGCTGGCGTCAGGGTGGAAATCGACAGTTGCGACGAGTCGCTCGGCAAGCGGATCCGCAACGCGGAAAAACAAAAAATTCCTTACATTCTGGTGGTCGGGGAAAAGGAAGCCGGCAGCGGCACGGTCGCCGTCAGGAAGAGAGGCGAGGGAGACAAAGGATCCCAGGCGGTTGAAAAATTCATTAAGGAGATAGCAGAGGAAATAGGAAATAGGAAATAAGAAATCAAGAAATCAAAATAAAAAAATAATCCCGCCTAGCGGGGTTATTTTTTATTTGAACTTTGAACTTTAGACCTTGAACTTTTTATTGTTTTCTTGAGAATCTTCTGTTTTCGACGGGATCCCCACGTCGCTCACTCCGCTTGAGCGGAATTCGCTCCTCGGGATGACAACTGCTTTCTGTGCTTTCCGTGCTTTCTTGATTTCTTGATTTCTTGATTTTTTGTTTTCTTGATTTTTTGTTTTCTTGTTTTTTTGTTTTTGTGCTTTAGTGCTTTTTTGTCTTCCTCTCATTAATCTCCTTCTCCAGCCGCACCGCTTCATCGAAGTCATCATTATCCCTGATCTTGTCCTTGCGCTTGAAGCCGCAGGACTGGCATTGATGCTCAATAATCCATTTCTGCTTGCCAAAATAAAGATCGACCGGCTTCATCAGCCCGCCGCAAACGGCCGCGCGATCGCCCGGATCAACATCCACGTGCTTGGACCACAAACATTTGGGGCAATGGTTGGTATAGCCCGTTCCCTTGGCCTCATAACCGCAATGCTCGCAGACAAAATCTTCGGTTTTTTTAATAAAATTTGTCATAATTATAGTATTTAACAATGTAGCAATGTAACAATGAAACAATTTTTTGTTTTAAGGTAATGAATCCTTTTTATGAATATCAAATATAACATTAATATATTGACATAAATTCTATTTTTTTTCAATAATGACTATATTTTATTGGAAAGCTTGACAAACCGAAGCAATTTGCTATACTGGACTAAGTTAATAAACAACCTGCAACCAATAATTTAATTATTAAAAAGCAGGGCTTTGCGCCTAATTTCGGCTGCAAGGCTAAGCAATGCATTTATGCCCAAAACAGAAAAAAAAGAATCAGCCATGGCCAAACTGCTTGACGACAAGCAGTATTTTAATTTTCCCAAAGTCGGAGAATTGGTCAAAGGCACTATTATTTCAGCCACTAAAAGCGAAATCCATGTGGATTTAAACGGCATCGCCACCGGCGTGGTCCGCGGCCGCGAACGCTATGACGAAGCCGATGAATATAAGGATTTAAAGCCCGGCGATGTGGTGGAAGCCACCGTGCTGGAGCTGGAGAATGAAAACGGCGAAGTGGAGCTTTCCTTCCAATCGGCCGGCAAGCAGAAATCCTGGCAGACGCTCAAAGATTACGCCCGCGAAGGCACCATCATCACCGTGACCATCATGGAAGCCAATAAAGGGGGACTGATGATCCGCCTGGAAAATATCGTCGGCTTTTTGCCGGTCTCGCAACTTTCTCCGGAACATTATCCGCGCATACCCGGCGGCGACAAAAATAGAATTTTTGAAATCCTCAAGACTTTTGTCGGCAAAAAGTTCGAAGTCAAAGTCTTAGATGTCAGCGAAGAAGAGGAAAAGCTGATCGTCTCCGAAAAAGCCGCCTGGGAAGAAACACAAAAGGACACTCTCAATAAATACAAAGTCGGCATGACCGTGGAGGGTACGGTAACCGCCGTAACCGATTTCGGCATCTTCGTGGAATTCGCCGACAAGCTCGAAGGCCTTATTCATATCTCGGAAATCGCCTGGCAGCGCATCGATGATCCCAATAATTTCGTCAAAGTCGGGCAAAAAGTCAAAGCCGAGATTATCGGCATTGAGAACTCCAAGATTTTCTTATCCATGAAGAAATTAAGCAAGGATCCCTGGGAAGGCATTGAAAAAAATTACCAGATCGGCGATAAGATCAGCGGCACGGTCATTAAAGCCAATCCTTTCGGACTGTTCGTGGAAATCGAAAAGAATATCCAGGGACTGGCCCATATTTCCCAGCTGGGGCAAAAAGGCGAGGCGGCGGCGCCGGAATTCAAGCCGGGCGACCGGGCGGAATTCTATATCGTTTCGCTGGATCCGAAAAACCATCGCTTGGGCTTGGGGCTCAATAAGCCCAAGGAAGAAAAGAAAAAAGAAGAAGCCAAAGATAGCGCTGCCCCAACCAAGCCGGCTGATGAACCGACTGAAGATAAAGGATCCTCGGGGCAAGCCCCGAGGTATTAGTGGAGTTCGCTGCGCTCGCCGAATCCGCGGCGAGCCGCGAAATATTTACCTGTATTAGCTCCTCGGCTCAGAAAAGCAAAGATTACTTTGTTTTTCTCTCGCTCTACGTCGCTAATAAAAAGAATAATATCTAGCTAAAATAAAAATCACCCCCGCCGAAAGCGGGGGTGATTTCTGATAATCTAGGCTAGCTTGCCTGATCCATTCTATTAAAATTTCTATTCGCCTGCAACATATTGTTTGACGAAGTTAATGCCGTAAACCGTAAAAGAAACAAATCCCAAAATCATGGTAATTACTATTATCAGATTGGCGACTGCCGTCAGCCAAATAAGCCCGGTCAGCAAAACAAAATACATCAGGATAATGGCCAGCACGCCACAAACCATTTTGCCTTTGCCCAGCCAATTGGCCGGCTGCGGCGCCCGGTTTTTAAGGAAAATGAAGGTTAGTCCGCCGGCTGCCAGCATCATCAAATCAGCGATAATCATTAGCAGCGGCAGGAGGGGATCAGGATAATAAATAGACAAAAATAAAATTGTCAGCACCGTTAATAACTTATCGGCGTAAGGATCCAGGATCAGACCCCAGGTTGATGACTGATTTCTCCCTCGGGCCAAAGCTCCGTCGATGATATCCAAGAAGGCGGCCAAAAAGAATACCAGCATTGACCAAATAAATAATCTGATCCCTAATAAATACAGGACTAAAGGTATCAGTAATAATCTGAAAATAGTTATCTGATTGGGCTTGATCCAAGCCGGAATCAGCCGCAGCACAGCCGCCTGCCAAAGCCGCTTAAGTTTAAAAAACATATTATTTGACATTTGCAAAGAAAAATATTATTATAATAGATAATTTCTAACTTAATTATAACTGAAAAACAATAACATGAAAAATCTCTACAAAAATATCATTATTGCCGTCATCATCTTTTTGGCCGTCTCGGTCATTTTCAGCCTTTATAACGCCCCTTCCGCTAAGCCGAAAAATATCGATACCACGACTCTCTTGGCGCAGATAGACGGCGAGCAGATCAATTCCATCACCGTCAAGGATACGGAAATCGACATCACGCTGAAAAACGGCCAGACTGAAACGGCGCAGAAAGAGGCCAACGTCAGCTTGGACCAGCTGCTCAAAAATTATAATGTCAGTCCCGATAAGCTCAAGAAAATCTCCATCGAAACGAAAAATTACTCCGGTTGGAAATATTGGCTGCTGCAGCTTTTGCCGATACTGATACCGACCATCCTGTTCTTCGGCTTCCTCTGGTTCATGATGCGCCAGGCCCAGAGCGTCAACAATAAAGCCATCGGCTTCGGCCAGAGCGGCGCGCGCGAATTCAATCCCGATAAAAAATTGAAAACCACTTTCAAAGACATCGCCGGAGTCAAGGAAGCCAAACAAGAACTGCTCGAGGTGGTGGATTTTCTGAAAAATCCCAAAAAATTCATTTCACTGGGCGCCACTATCCCCAAGGGCGTGCTGCTGCTGGGCGCGCCGGGCACCGGCAAAACGCTGCTGGCCAAAGCCGTGGCCGGCGAGGCGGAAGTGCCCTTCTACAGCATTTCCGGCTCGGAATTCGTGGAAATGTTCGTCGGCGTGGGCGCTTCGCGCGTGCGCGACCTTTTCAATCGCGCGAAAAAAAACGCCCCCTGCATCGTTTTTATCGATGAGATCGACGCCGTCGGGCGCCAGCGCGGAGCGGGACTGGGGGGTTCGCATGATGAACGGGAGCAGACGCTCAATCAGATCTTGGTGGAAATGGACGGCTTCGATCCCAATACCAATGTCATTGTCATGGCCGCCACCAATCGTCCGGACGTGCTCGACACGGCGCTGCTGCGGCCGGGGCGTTTCGATCGCCGAGTCACTTTGGACCTGCCCGATATCAATGACCGCGAGGAGATCCTTAAGGTCCATGCCGTTAAAAAGCCGCTGGGCAAAGAAGTCAGCTTCAGAGGCATCGCCGAACGCACTCCCGGATTTTCCGGAGCGGATTTGGCCAATCTGCTTAATGAGGCAGCTATCACCGCCGCCCTGCATAACCAAAAAGAAATATCCCTTAATGATGTCCTCAACGCCATTGATAAAGTAATCCTTGGTCCGGAAAGGAAAAGCCATATCCTTAGCGTCAAAGAGAAGCGGATCACGGCCTATCATGAAGCCGGACACGCGCTGGTCGCCCATGAACTGCCTAATACCGATCCGGTAAGGAAAGTTTCCATTATTGCCCGGGGTTCGGCTGCCGGTTACACGCTCAAACTCCCCTTAGAAGACAAAAAGCTTCATACCAAGAGCGAATTTATCGAAGAGCTGGCCGTCATGCTTGGCGGACGCGTGGCTGAAGCTAAGGTTTTTGATGAGATTACGACCGGCGCGCAGAGCGATCTGCGCCAAGCCACGCAACTGGCCAGAAAGATCATCACTGAATACGGCATGAGTGAAAAATTAGGGCCGCGGACCTTTGGTGAAAAAGAAGAGCTGATATTTCTGGGCCGCGAGCTGCACGAGCAGCGGGATTATTCGGAAAAAACAGCCGAAGAAATCGACAAAGAAATGGACCGCCTGCTCTCTGAAGCGGCCAAAACCGCCGCCAAAATCATTATGGATAAGAGGGAATATCTTGATAAAATCGCCAATACCTTAATCGAGAAAGAAACAATTGAAGCGGAAGAATTCCAGCAATTATTCGCTTAATTCAAAAATTCAACTATACCCAATATAGCAACCTTACGGCTTAATCATACTCTGATTCATTCTCATTGGTGATTATCCAAAATGGTTGCTATATTTTTTATTTTCCTGATTTTATTTTTTATGTTATAATATAAGCAGTAAAAAATAACTTTAACAATCATATGGCCCATGCTAACGCTCTTTATCGGCCAATCTTGAAACAAGCTTGGCAAACTACTCTCAAATACAAGCATTTATGGTTTTTCGGCTTGTTTGCGGCGCTGGTCTCCTCCGGCGGAGAATATGAAATAATTCTGCACGCGGTCAATGCTCCGACTAATGAAGGCATCTTAGGCGCCATTATGTCGGGGTTGGCAACCGGCTGGTCCGAAGGCGCCAAAGTCGGCGGAGTGAATTTATTAGTCGGCTTCTGGCAGACTTTGACCCAAGATCCCGTCTCGCTGATTATTATTCTGCTGGTCTTGGCTCTGACCATCTCCCTGACTTTGTTTCTGATCTGGCTGTCAACCGTGTCGCAGATCGGCTTGATCAGGAATGCTTATCTGCTTGTCGGCAAGGCTAAAATCCTCAAAAAACCCACCCTTAACGAAGGTATTGATTTCGGCATGAAATATTTTTGGCCGGTCCTGGGAATCAATGTAGTTTTGAGGGTCATCCTGTCCGCCTTGTTCGCGGTCTTAAGCGGCGTTTATTTCTGGATCTATAAATTCGATGTCCTGGCCGGATTATTTTATGTCTTGGTTTTCATCATCTTCATCCTGCTAACGCTCATTGTCTCCTTTCTCTTAAAATACCAGATTTTATTTTTGCTGATAAAAAAGCAGAAATTCCTCGAGGCTTTGGCTTCCGCCTGGAAATTATTCCTGGACAACTGGCTGATTTCCTTGGAAATGGCGGTGCTGATGCTGCTGGCATTCCTTATCGCGGCTTTGATTACCGCGACAGTGGCGGTATTCCTCTGGGCCATTCCCATGGTCGTCCTGCCGCTGTCTTTCTCTTTTTTTCCCGCCGCCCTAAAATTCCTTCTGGCTCTGGTCGCCGTGACATTAATTATCATCATCAGTGTTTTAATTACCGCCATGATCGCCACCTTCCAATGGACCGGCTGGACCATACTTTTCACCAAAATCTCCGAAGGAGAGGCCCTGGCCAAACTGGAACGTCTGGCTCAAGGACTGCAATTCCTGCCGAAAAATCTCGGCAAATAAGCTTTTAAATAGTTAGTTAGTTAGTTAGTTATTAGTTACTTAGAATTAGAGTTTAGAATTTAGAGTTTAGAATTTAGAATTTAGAGTTTAAAATTTAGAATTTAGAGTTTAAAATTTAGAATTTATAACCTATGTCTCAATTAGGAGCATCGCTTGACGATTTGCTAAAAAAAGGCGGAAAAGACGAATCGACTGAATATAAGCTGGAACAAAAACTCCAGGAAATCTCCATCAAGGAAAAAGAGGTGGAAACGGAAAACAAGGCGGCCGCCAGTGGCTTGCCTTATATTAATTTGGCCGGATTTGCCGTCTCGCCGGAAACCTTGGCCATTATACCGGAAGAACGCGCCCGCGAGCTGCAAATTATTTGTTTTTTAAATACCGGCAGCGAGATCAGGCTGGGAGTCGTCAGCCATAGCGACCAAGTCAAGCAATTGGAGGCTGAATTCAAAGAAAAATATCACGGCAATATCGCGACCTACCTGATTTCCCGGCATAGCTTTGATCTGGCCATTAAGCTCTATGCCACTTTGCCCCGGGTGAGAAAATTCATTTCCGGCATTGAAATCAAGGAGGAAGATCTTAGTAAAGTCGAGGGAGAAATCAAGACTTTCCATGAGCTTAATGAACGGATACAAAAAACTTCAATGACCGAGCTGATGACGCTGATTATTGCCGCGGCCATCAAAGCCCGTTCTTCCGATATCCATATTGAAGCCGAAGAAAAAGACGTCAAAGTGCGTTACCGCATTGACGGCGTGTTAAATGACGTGGCCATCCTTAATAAAGAAATCTGGCCCCGCGTCATTTCCCGCATCAAACAGCTGTCCAAATTAAAAATCAACATTACCGATAAGCCGCAGGACGGACGCTTCTCCATTTTCCTCACCAATGACCGCATTGATGTCCGCGTTTCCTGCCTGCCCACCGCTTTCGGCGAAAGCGTGGTCATGCGCTTGCTCATGTCCTCGGCCGCGGGACTTACCTTCGAACAGTTAGGCCTGCGCGGACGCGCTCTAGAAATCCTTTCCCGGGAAATCGAACGTCCTAATGGCATGATTATCACTACCGGCCCGACCGGATCCGGCAAGACTACCAGCCTTTACGCCATTCTAAAAAAATTAAATGATCCGGAAACAAAAATAATCACCATTGAAGATCCGATTGAATACGAGCTCAAAGGCGTCAATCAAAGCCAGGTCAACGAGCAGTATACTTTTGCCAAAGGCTTGCGTTCGATCGTCCGCCAGGATCCGGATATCATCATGGTCGGCGAAATCCGCGATCTGGAAACGGCGGAAATCGCCATTCAGGCGGCGCTCACCGGCCATCTAGTGCTCTCGACCATCCATACCAACGATGCTTTCGGCGCCATTCCCCGCTTTATGTCCATGGGCGCCAAGCCCTATCTGCTGGCGCCGGCGCTCAATTGCTCCATCGGCCAGCGCCTGGTGCGCCGCATCTGCGACAAGTGCAAGCAGGAAATCCAAATCGAAGATAAATATCTGGAGCGGGCCAAAAAATTAATGGAAGGCTTACCCGCTAATTCCGGCTACAACGTGAATATCAATAATATGAAATTTTTCGGCGGCCAAGGCTGCGCTGCCTGCCAGGGCATCGGCTTCAAGGGGCGCATCGGCATCTATGAAATTATGCCGATCACCGGCGAGATGGAAAAAGCCATCACTTTGGGCAATCTGTCCGAATATGATATCAAAGCCATGGCCTTTAAGGACGGCATTATCACTATGGCCCAGGACGGCATCCTCAAGGCGCTCGACGGCATTACGAGTGTCGAGGAAGTATTCCGGGTGGCGGAGTAGGAATTAGCTTTTAGCTTATAGCTTGTTAGCTTTCAGCTTAAAGAAATAAATAAAATCCCGAATATTTCGGGATTTTATTTTAGAAATAATAATTAATTTATCTTTTCAAAAAGCTAACAGCTATAAGCTAAAAAGCTATAAGCTAATTTCAATCTTCCTTTCATTCCCCTTCCCGATCTTAAAATTAATCTGAATATTCTTTTCCGGCCAGATATCCTGTATTCTTTCCGCCCATTCAATCGCGGTGACAAATCCCGGATCGCCGAAATAATCAGCCGCCCCGATCGCCGCCAGTTCGGCTCCCGATTTCAGCCGGTAAGCATCAATATGCGCCAGATTAATTTGATGTGGATGCTGTATTTTATTATTTTTTTGTTTTCTTGATTTTTTGTTTTCTTGATTTTTTGTTTCATATATCTTCATTAATACGAAAGTTGGACTAGTGATGATATTGCTGATTCCCAATCCGGCGGCCAGACCTTTGGCAAAAACGGTCTTGCCCGCTCCCAAATCGCCAATCAGCAATAAAACTTCCCCGCCTTTCAATTTTTTGGCGAAGTCATGGGCCAGATCATAAGTCTCGATTTCTGAATGGGTAATTCTTTTCATAAATATTATTCGATTGATCGATCCGAATCTACTAATGTATCCGAATCTACTAATTAACTGCGAATATAATATTCGTAGACATTCGAGTCATTCGGATTAATTCGTAGATTAGGATCGGTTAATTTAATTCCCAATTCGGATCCACAGCAATCTTCTGGTAATTATCCAGGCCGACTTTTTTCTTTTGCGACAGATAATAAGCGGCGACTGCCACCATGCCGGCATTGTCCGTGCAGAGTTTGAACTCGGGCACCAGAAATTTCCGTCCGGATACTTCCACCGCCTGCCGCAAATTCTCCCGCAATTTCTTGTTGGCGGCCACGCCGCCGGCCATTATTACTGTCTTGGCATTAAATATCTTGGCTGCCTTCATGGCCTTGATTACTAACACTTCAATCACCGCTTGCTGGAACTCGTAACAAATTTCCGGAGTTCGCGTTTTAACTTCCTCTGATTTCATTTTTCGAACAGTATAAAGTACAGCCGTCTTCAGCCCAGAAAAAGAAAAATTAAAATCATCGCTCGTCAGCATCGGCCGCGGCAAACAGATCCTTTCCTCCCCTTTCCAAGGGGAGGTGCCCGCAGGGCGGAGGGGTTTGCCAGCAGTAGCTGAATTTTTCTCCGGCCAACCCCCTCTAACTCCCCCTTGGTAAGGGGGAGAAAACTTCTCAGCTTCAGCCGAGACAATCGGCCCTCCCGGATATCCCAGATCAAGCAGCTTGGCGACTTTGTCAAACGCTTCTCCGGCCGCGTCATCCAGAGTCTGGCCGATTTTTTTGTGCTGCCAGTAATCTTTCAGCAGCACCAGCTCCGTGTGGCCGCCGGAAACAATCAGGCCGACTGCCGGAAATTTGATCGGCTGCAAAAAATTAGCGGCCAGGTGGGCGTACAGATGATTGACGTTTAGCAGCGGCTTGCCCCAGGCAAAGCTCAGCGCCTTGGCCGCTTCCGTGCCGACGATTAGAGAGGTGATCAGTCCCGGTCCGGTCACTGTCGCCAACAGATCAATTTTTTTCGGCGTCATTTTGGCCACCTCCAAAGCTTCCCTGACCACGGGCAGAAAATTCTGCACATGCTGGCGCGCCGCCACTTCGGGCACCACGCCGCCGAACTGTTTATGGATATCAATCTGCGAGGAGACCACATTGGACAACAGTTCCAATTTCCCTCGGGTTGCTCGCAGAATAGCGGCTGATGTCTCATCGCATGATGTTTCTATAGCTAAAATTATTTTTTTATTATTGGTCATAAATATTTATTACTGATTAATTATAGTATATTTTTTTGACTTTTTCAAGTTTTTGTGCTATTGTATAAGGCATGTTAGAAGTAAAATTTTTGCTCCCATAGTTCAACGGATAGAACACCAGCCTTCTAAGCTGGATATGTAGGTTCGACTCCTACTGGGGGTACCAGCCGGTGAGACCGAGAGGCCTTGCTAAAATAAAAAAAAATCATTTTAATTCCCAGGGGGATTAAGATGACATATCGAACCCTTCCAGTTCTGCTGCGAGGGGTTTTATTGGAATTCGCTCCCGCCGGCGCTGGCAGTCGCCAGTTGACATTCCAGAAATTATAGGTGTATAATTCAGGGTTAAGTAGGGCCATTTTGACTCTATACTTAATGCCCTTTAACAACCTGCTGCGGTGAAGAAAATAACCGAATAACAACAAATAGTGTTCGAAAAAGGAGGGTGCTTGAAAAATAGAATTCTTCTGACAATCATTGGTATTCAGTAGCTGTCGCCTCAATCAACAAAGGATCAGGAAAGAAAGGATAAGAGCATGAGAAAGATTATTCTGCTAACGGCTGTGTTTGCTGTCGTCGTCGGCTGTTCTCAACCGAAGATTATTCAGCAACCCTATTCGCAAACCGCTCTGGCCGGAACAAATGTGACTCTGGCGGTTAAGACGGAGTATGCCGACAAAGTCGGCTGGAAAAAAAACGGCGCCGTAATTTTCGGCGCCGACAGTGAAACCCTGCTGCTTCCCGCCGTCACCAAAAAAGACGAGGGAGGATACCGGGCCTTTGCTCAAAACTCGCTTGGTTATGTCGATTCTAATGTGGCCACCTTGACCGTGATCTCCAGTGGCGAAGGTGAGGGTGAGAATGAAGGTGAGGGCGAGGGCGAAACACTGACGATCATCACGCAGCCCATTTCCCAAACCGTCAATGAAGGAGATCCGGTGACTCTCGCGGTTGCGGCGACGGGCAGTGGCTCCTTGTCTTTCACTTGGTACGTCAATGGCGGCGATAAAGTCTTGGACAATAATGGCTCGGCCAGTATCTCGATCAGCGCGATGCGGCTTTACGATATCGGCGACTATCACTGCGAAGTCAGCGATGGCACCGGTGTGACTGCCATCTCGCAGACGGCGCAGTTGAGAATAACCGGACGGCCCGATCAGGGTATTGCCATCACCCATTACCCGGCTTACGGCAGCACGGCGGAAAGTACGGTTTATGCCGTGGCCTGGGGTTTCCCGCGAGAATCAAGGTACGCTGTGATTTACAACCTCTCCGACTGGGGTCCCTTTGTCAAGCCGACGGTTGGTGGCTATCGCAGCATCATTTCCGACGACGTCGATGGGCCCTATAATAGCACTATCAATATTGAGGTGCACACTGGAACTGACGATGAATACACTTACGGCTACATCATCTTTGCCGTGCCCAATGAAGTGGACGCGCCTCTCTGCACCGGCTACAATGCCGAGTGGGGTGGTGTTGCTTGCTTTGTGGAACCGGAAATCACCGAGGCCGGAACCTGCGTTGACAAGGTAGTAACAGTACCGCAAAGACAAGTACAGTTCAGCCAACATACCTGGGATAAAAAACGTTCCCATGCCGCGGTTAATCCCGGGCCCTGCGTCTACCTTGATGGTGATGCGGACTCGTGGGTTGATGGCGACGGACTGCATTTGACCGCCAAGTATGTCGCTGGCGTGGCTTACGCGAGCGAGGTCTATGACACCGTGCCGACGCCTTATGGCTTGACCATCGTCAAAACCAGAGGGCGTCTGGATCTGACGGATCCCGTTGGAGTTTTTGGAAATTTCCTCTATAGTTACAATCCCAATGGCCCGGCTGGCAACCCAAATAACGAATTCGACTATGAGTGGGCCAAGTGGCTCTATTTGCTGACCAATGGGCAAGGCGTGGTTCAAAAATGTTCCGCTTGTCCTGGCTGCGGTGATCTGTGCCAGAGATTCACCATCAATCTGGCCAGCGACAGCGACATCCTGACGTATTATTTCTGGTGGCAGAGTAACATCGTCGAGATCCGAGTCTATCGCGGCGACTATGACGGCGCCACTGCGCCGCCGGCCGGCAAACTGGCCGCGCGTTTCGTCTATACTGGGGATAATATTCCTCTTCCCGGCACCAGTGCCGGCAGTCCCGTTTGGCATTTCAATGTCTGGCTGTTCAACGGCCAAGCGCCGACTGACGGACAAACCATTACCGTCAACATCGCTGATTTCTCGCAACAAGCCGACCTGCCAGCCGACTGGGATAACATCAGCGGCGAAGGTGAAGGAGAAGGAGAAGGTGAAGGAGAAGATGAAGGAGAAGGAGAAGGTGAAGGAGAAGATGAAGGAGAAGGAGAAGGTGAAGGAGAAGGTGAAGGAGAAGGTGAAGGAGAAGGTGAAATCTTTGCCACGACCAATCTTTCCAATTATCCCTTGACGGCTGTATTCAGTAACGCCGCCCAGGTGCAAATTGGAAGCCAGGTCGTGCCCACTGACTCCTACGGCAAAATCCTCTATCTGGCCGCTCTGCAACCCGGAATCAACGAATTCGTTTTGCAGGGGCAGGACAGTTCCGGCAACGCGGTGGGTAATGCGATCACCTATGAAATCACCCGCAACCAGAGTTTGTCCACGGAACAAGACGAGCTGCTCTATCTGCTCACTGAAGATCTCTCGGCCACGTTGGTGGTTGACCTGACCAAAGACGCGGTCTGGGGCGCTTTGCCGGGAGTGATTATGCTGGCTGGCACGCCCGATGGAAAGTATGTTGTTGATGTTAAAGGGAATGTCTACCGGACTTCGGATCACGCGCTTAGCGGCGATCCTCTGCCCTTCCCCTCATCCGTCAGCACCAATTCTTTCCCTTGGGTGGTATACAGCAACACCACTTCCTACTACCTGCCGCTGTTCTCGGCCGACAGCCGGTTCTGCTACTTGGAAAACAACAAGTATGACCTGGCGACACGGACGCTATTGAACAGCAGCTATCCCATTAACGTGGACGGAGGTTACAACACCGTCCGATTGAATAGCGGCTTGCTTTCGCAAGTGATCAGCGGCAGTTGGAACTTGGCGGATCCGGCCACGGATACGCTGATATCCACTTCCTTGCCCGATTTGACCACTTATTATATCAATCTCACCGACCCATTGGGCAACTACACCTTCAGTACCGACTATGCCTACATTGCGGGCACGGTCATTTCCTATGACCTGCATAATCTCCAGGTCAAATACAATTACGGCAGCTTGGGCGATTACGCCGGCGTGGTCGACTTCTTGCCGGACAGCAGCGCCGCTTTTATCGGAGACGGCGGCAACCCCTATTACGGCAACGGCGGCATATTCGTCTACAGCTTCGCCGATAACATGATTGTCAGCTCATATCCGCAATACGGCGCTTACTATGCGGCGGTCGGACCGGACGGTCTGATCTACGCTCGCAGCGCCTATTGCGAGAATGGCGACAACATCCAGGGCGACAAAGCGCACCAGGGAATCGAGGTTCTCAAGTATGACAGCGGCACGAAAGAGCTGTCATTCGTCAAAACCTATTTCCTCGGTAACGGCGATGACCCGATCGGCCAGCAGTTCTTCATTAAGCCGCCGGCGCCAGGCGGAGAAGGCGAGGGCGAAGGCGAGGCAGAACTTCCGATTATCACCCAACAGCCTGTAAACCAGCAAGCCTACGAGGGACATGAGGCTGTCTTCCAAGTGGTGGCCGAGGGCGGAATTGAGCCGCTCGCTTACCAGTGGTACAAGAAAGTCGGGAATGTCTCTAAGCCGATTGACGGCGCAAAATCCCCAATTTTGACCCTGGCCAATGTCCAATCAGCGGACGGCGGCGGCTACTTCTGCCGCGTCAGCAATGCGGCTGGCGCGATCAAAGCCAAAGTAAAACGGCTGGGATAACCAACAGCAGCAATTAAAAGGCAGCACGAGATTTCTCGCCCTGCCTTTCTTTATTTAATATATTTATGGAAAATAACCCTAATGATGCCTGAAAGTGATGCCTGAAAATTGACTAAATCTCCAATCTATACTATAATTTTCAATAAATAGGTATTTTAATAAAATATTTGGCTCCTCATAGTTCGATGAATATCTGCCCGCCATGGCCAGCGCCCCTATAGTTCAACGGATAGAACATGAGCTTCCGGAGCTCAAGATGTGGGTTCGATTCCTGCTGGGGGCATAAGCGATGGCAGGCGGGGAATATCCCGCTATGGCGGGAAGACACAGGTTCGATTCCCTGCCTACCGGCAGGCAGGCTGCCGGGAGTAAAAGTAATTTATTTAACTGAATTGAAATTTAATTAAAAATTGAAAATTGAAAATTTTTAAATTTATACTTATGGTGCCTATGGTGAAGCGGTTATCACACGAG
>Ga0209777_10003530_pt1 | contig 19269 bp, 14 predicted proteins | sample FrelakmetHBP12HB_FD_187147 | JGI IMG/M metagenome (GOLD analysis project Ga0209777, IMG submission 187147) | Freshwater lake sediment microbial communities from the University of Notre Dame, USA, for methane emissions studies -HBP12 HB (SPAdes)... | ecosystem: Environmental > Aquatic >...
CACGCGGCGCGATGTACCCAGCACCCAGCTTGTGAAGACGAGATCGGCCGGCCCGCCTCGCTGCAACATGTCTAGCGCGTCAGCAATGACAAAGCGCACGTTCCCGCAGCCCTCCAGCCGCTTCCGCGCCTCCGCAATCATGCCTGCTGAAAGATCCGCCGCGATGATCTCCTGTACCCGCGGGGCCAGCAGCGCCGTGCCGAAGCCGGTTCCACAGCCCGCCTCGAAAACACGTTCGCGGCCTGTCAGCGGAAGCCTAGCCGCCAAGTCCCTGACAGGCTGCCCTGCTTCCGCCAGCCAGAACTCGTCGTAGTCCTCGTGCACCTCATCGTATGCCGCCCGCAGTTCGGCCGGTCCGACCTGTTCCTTGGAGGTGGACAGAATCTCGAAGAAGCGCGGCTCGGGGTGCTCGCTTGCCAGGCAGCGCCGGCACATTTCCTGCGACTTTTCCAGCGGCAAGGGCAGCGGCCCAGCGGGGATTTGCTGCGCCAGCACGCGCCCGACGCAGGCGGTCCGGGGCCGCCGGAAATGCAGGCCCATGCGCTCAAGTATGCGCCCCAGCGGCTCCGTGGCCGCGTTTCCGAATGAGAGCGGCACGAGGTTGCAGGGACACACCTCGCCGCTGCCGTCAACGTAGATGTGCGTCAGACCCGCGCCACAGCCGAAAGCGTCACCGTCTTCCAGGTAGGTGAAGGAGGAGAGGATTGGCAGCGCGGGTTCATTGGCGACAGCCTTCTGGTACTCGATGATCCGGCGGCGCTCGGACGCACTCAGTGTGACGTCACTCCGCCCCGCCAGCCTGCCGGTGGCGCTGGGTTCGAGCAGATGGACTTCCCGCGCGCCCGCCCGCGCTGCGAAGTCCAGGAAGCCACGGAAGCTCGCAGGCTCCAGCAACTCTCGTGTCGCCACCGCGATGGCATAGGGATACAGCCCCGCCTCAGCCGCGAGGCGCAGAGCGTCGAGCGCCGCGCGGTGCGCACCCTGGCGCCCCCGCTTGCGGTCGTGTTCGGCCTCGTCTGCCGAGTCCAGGCTGATGCCAGCGGCGAAAAGGCCCGCTTCCTTCAGGAGCCTGGCGCGCTGCGCGGTCAGGCCCAGGCCAGTGGTGTTCAGGAACAGACAGGTGCGGTCATCGAAGGCCGCCACGATTTGTTCCAGGTCGCGCCGCAGGAGCGGCTCGCCGCCGGTCAGCGTCACGATGACCGCCCCGAGGTCCTGGAGCTGCAGGGCGAGGTGCTTCAAGGCTTCAAGCGCGAGGTCCGTCTGCGACCGGCCAGCATTGTAGCAGTGCCAGCAATTCAACGGGCAGTGGTTCGTCACTGCCAGGGTCACCGAATAGAGCCGCCGCGTGCCCGCGTCTCCCAGCGCTCCGAACTGTTCGGCCAGCCGGTCGAACGCGCGGCTCGGCCAAGGCGGGAAGTGGGTGTTGACCACAGTCTTGCCGTGGAACTCGATGGCCTTTTCGCCGGCCAGGTACTCTTTGAAGAAGACGCCCATGCGCGGATGCAGCTTGGAGAACGGTGGACGCATGGCCACGCGGACAAACAACTCGTCTCCCCGCATGGTACTGCCCTGCTTCTCAGTCAGCATGAGGCCCCTTGGCAGGCCAGGCTGTCAATAACTTTGCCCACGTTAGTGTATAAAGGCCCGCACGGAAGGCAAGCGAACGCTTGAATGGAACGAGGCGCGATCAGGTCCGTTTGCCCATCGGGCCACGCCATGGGACAACGTGGACGGATTCCTATTCATGCCTGCGCTTGCCTGGCTTTGCCATGTCATGTCCCTCTGGAATGGCGGGTTACAGGGAATTTTGGATTTTAGATTTTGGATTTTGGATTGAACGGCACGAGGATTTGAGGGGCAGACCATCGCAAGTACAGGGGGCTGAAGGTGGAGCTTGAGCCGTGCCTAATGGCTGGCGTGTTTCAAAGAAGCATCCGTTCCATGCGTCATTTCCTTTGGTTGATTCCTCCGTTTCAGTATCCGTGCCGGCCACAGGGGGGCAGCAAGCCGGTTTTGGGCGTATCGCCTGCGTGCTTTGGGCGAGAATGGTGTATGAGGAAGCTGTGACAAGTGAGGCCAAATGCTCTCTCCCTCCCCCTACCCCCTCCCGCGAGGGGAGGGGGAACACGACTGAATGCACGGGCGAGACGCCCATGCTACCCCTTTTCCCAGAGGGGAGGGGGAATACAAAAGCCGGTTTTTGCGACCGAGCCATGATTCCCGTCTTTTTTCTATGTGCTTTTCTGTGCCTCGCGGGCTTCGCCAATGCGGGGGAAGGCGAGCCAGAGTATTACCGGAAGAAGGCAACCTGGTTTGAGACGTTCGTTTCAGCGTGGGAGGCGGCGTGCAGGCAGCGCGGGAATGAGGCCCCGAGCACGTCCTTGCCGGATTTCGGCTCGGAGCCTTTCACCATCGCGGCCTGGATCAAGACGCAGTCCGGGGGCACAATCCTGGCCAAGTCTCCAGCCGAAGGCAAGTGGGCCCCGCAAGGCAAGTCTTTCTTCGTCCGCGACGGCAGGCTCTGCTACGATGTCGGTTGGGTCGGGTGCCTGGCCTCGCACAAGGCGGTCAATGACAACCAATGGCACCACATCGCGCTCACAGGCCCAGCCAACTATGAACTGTACATAGACGGCCGGCTCGATCTGCGCGGCGCCCTGGGCGCGCAGCCGGACGTGCCGGGACACGCCGCCAGAATCGGCTTTACCTCACCTGACTTCCCTGCCGTGCCGCACTTCAAGGGCGCTCTGGACGAACTGCGCGTATACAAACGCAGACTCCCGGCGGATGAGATCGAGGACCTTTTCGCGCAGCCCAGCGCGGCGGACAGCCGGGAGCAACTGGCGGCTTGCTGGAGGTTCGATGGCAACGGGGTTGATTCCGCCGGCGGCAATGACCTCGCTCTGCCGCAGGGCAAGGCAGCGGAAAAGCTCTTCTGCGAAGGCCGGGCAGGGCAGGCTCTGGTGCTGAACGGGGATGTTTGCCTGAACGTGCCGCGGTCAAAAGCCGCTGCCTTGCGCGAGGAACTGTGGGCGCTGGTGAAGCGGGACTTCCCGGATGCCCGCTCAGCGCGCGAGATGGCACAAGAAGCGCAGGATAGGATTTTCGATGATCCGTGGAAGCCCGGCGATTGCGGCGCACTGGCGAGGCGCTACGCCAAGGCCACGCGCACTCCGGGGCTGGCTGAAGAGGCGCGTGAGTCCGCCGGCAAAGCTTTTCCCCTGGATGCCGCAGGATTGGCAAAGGTGAGAGGAATCTACCATCGCAGCCAGGCGCTAGAAGAGGCCCAAGCCAAGCTCGCGGCCTTCAATCCCAAGGCCTTGCGCGCGGCGCTTGCGGACCTGACAGCCGGTTATGAGGCGCGCTACCCGCGGGGGCAGGAATTCCTGGCGCAACTCGAAGCGTTGGAGAAGCCGCTCAGCGATCCTGCCGGCGCGGGTTACGAGGCCGCGTTGAAACGGGCGGCTGAAGAGCTGCCCCGCTTGCGCCACGAAGCCCTGGTCGCCGAAAACCCGCTGTTGGACTTCGGGAGACTGCTTTTCGCAAGGCGCAAGACGTACCAGAGTTCGCATTACTACACAGAGTACATTGACGGCTGCAAGTACTACGGCGGCAACCTGTGTGTCCTGGACCTCAAGAGCGGCCAGGTTACCGAACTGGCTCCGCAGCTCAGCGGCGGCATCTTCGGCCGTTTTGATCTGTCTTATGATGCGAGGCACGTGGTCTTCGACTACAAGAAAGGGCCGGGCCAAGGCTTCCGCATCTATGAGGTTGGGACTGACGGCCAGGGCTTGCGCCAGCTCACATTCGATGCGCCGGACGAGCAGGAACTGATCAAGAAATACCGCACGGTGGGAACCCCCACGGGCATTCCGTACGACACCGGCACAGATGACATGCACCCCTGCTACTTGCCCGAAGGCGACATCGTCTTCATCACGACCCGCTGCAAGAAGGGCATCCTTTGCGACGGCCCGGATGTGTTGACCACGACAGTCCTGTATCGCATGGACAAGGACGGCCGGAACATGAGGCCCCTGTCTTTCAACACGGTGAGCGAAACCGCGCCGAGCATCACGCAGGACGGCAGGATTCTGTACACGCGCTGGGAATACGTGGATAAGGGCGGGTCGGCCTGCAAATGCATCTGGGCCATGCACCCGGACGGCAGCGGCTCGGCCGAAATCTACGCCAATAACATACCGCATCCGGTGACTTTCATTGACGCCCGCGACATTCCAGGCGAGCCCAACGCCTATATCTGCGTCGGCGCGCCCCACATGCCCCTGGGGGTGGGAGCTATTATCCGCCTGGACACGCGCTATTCACTGCGCACGCTCAAGCCGATGACTTCGCTCACTCCAGAGATCTTCTGCCCTGACGAACACGGCTACCAGCACTTCAGGAACGGCAAATGGGTGCATGACCTGGAAGGCCCTTTGCTCCGCGAGCCCTATCCGCTGTCCAGCAAGTACTTCCTGGTCGCTTACAACCCCGACAAGCCGTGGAATGAGCCTGCCGGATACGGACTGTACCTGCTGGACGAATTCGGCAACCGCGAACTGATCTACAAGGACCCGCAGTTCTCCTGCTGGGAACCGTATCCGTTGCGTCCGCGGGCCAAACCTTTGGTCCTTCCGCCCGTGCCTGGCGATATGAGTGCAACGGGCGTCCCGCCCGCGCAAGCAAACCACGGGCCAGAGGCCCGTGATACGGTCACGCCGGCGGGCACGCTGGTGCTGCAGGATGTGTACCTGGGGCTGACGGGGATAGAGCGCGGGCGGGTCAAGTACTTGCGAGTCATGGAGGACTGCCCGCGCCCCTGGGAAGCCAGGCGCCGCTGGCCGGGTGACGAGATCGGCCAACAGCACGTGGCCGTGAGCTGGGGCGGGCACCTGGCCGTGAAGATCGAGCACGGCATCGTACCTGTCGCCGCGGACGGCTCAGCGTACTTCACGGCGCCCGCCGACCGGAACATCTTCTTCCAGGCACTGGATGAGAACTACATGGAACTGCAGCGCATGCGGACTTTCGTGAACCTGAGGCCAGGCGAGGTCCGCGGCTGCGTGGGCTGCCATGAGGAGAAAGCCAACGCCCCGCGCGCCAGCAGCTATGCCGCGGCGTTACGCCATGCGCCGGACCATCCGGTAGCACAACCCGGTGAGGTAGTGCCACGAGCCATGCACTACCCCACCGACGTGCAGCCGGTCCTGGACAAGCGCTGCGCAAGCTGCCATTCCGGCGCCAAGAGCAACGGGATTGATCTGAGCGGCACGCCCACGGAACTGTTCTGTGTCTCATACGAGAACCTGCTCAGGAAGCGCTGGGCCGGGAACGTGATTGATGAGATCGGCATTTCGGGCAGCGGCGGGAAGCATGCGCACATAGAAGCCGCGGACCCGCTGGTGTACGGCTCGCACACCAGCAAGCTGGTGCTCCTGCTGCGCCAAGGGCATTACGGCGTAAAGCTGCCCCCGAAGGAATTCATCCGGCTGGTGACGTGGATGGACGCCAACGCGCCCTACTACGGAACTTACGACGGCCGGCGCAGCCTGCGTTACAAAGACTTGCCGGACTTCCGCCCGGCGCCCAAGGCCGGGCAGGAATGCAGCGCCTTTTCCGGCTTCATTGGAGCGCGGATGAACGCGGATGAAGGCCGATAGTCCTGAGTTTCACCGCGGAGGACGCAGAGGAACGCAAAGGAAATGCAAAATCAAGAATGCAGAATGCAGAATGAACAGACCAAAGAACCACGCGCCTCTTGCATTTTGAACTGGCTGGACCTCATTGTGCGGCCGCCTCAGTCCCCGGGTTGAACGGCAGAACCGGGGAATAAGGCCCGACGTAGGCGCGCCGCCACCACGCCCCGGTGGCCTTCCCTTCCGCGAGCGTGATGAAGAAGTATTCGTAGTACTGGCACCTGAGGAAGCGGGGGGCCTGGTTCGGGAAGGGGTTTTCAGCCAGCAGCTTGAGGACGTCGGGCGAGCCCACCATGAGGCGGGCCAGGAAACACTTGAACCAGTCCGTGTGCTGGAAGTAACTCAATGCGGCAAACCACATTTGCCAATCCAAGCGCGGCTGGTGCGGCTCGACAAATCCGGGGCGCTTCCTGACGTCGCCGGGCTTGTAGCGGAAGCGGTACTCTTTCCATGCAACGCCGTCCAGGCTGCCTTCGACAACGATCTCCGCCCGCTGGACCGTCATGTTGCGGAACAAGCCGTAGCCATTCATCAGACGGAGCGGCTCAAACTGCAGCACAAGCCAGCACAAAGCCCTGGGGAGCCTGGCCGCCGGAAAGCAGGCACGCACAAGCTGCGGGACGGAGATTAGAGCACTTCACGAATAGCTGTGGCCTTGTGGCATGGCCTTCCAGGCCGTGGACACGGGCAAGATGCCCGTGCCACGAATGCGCGACGATACACCCAATCGTGAACTGCTCTAACAGAACGAACGCGGCCAAGAACAGGCGCGGCCAGCCAGGCTCGATTGCGGGTGGGTCCGGGACACCGGCCGGGATGAGCGCCTGGGGCAGAATGTGCCTCCAGACACTGTCGTCCAACAAGAGCATGGCCAGCGCAATCGCCAGGAGATTGAAGAAACAGTAGTTGCCCGTCAGCAGGATCACAAGCATCAGGAAGACTATCCCTGCGCAAGCCAGATAACGGCATTCCCGCGGACCAAAGATGAGCAGGGGGAGAGCAATCTCGTTGACGTAAACGGCCAGCACCGAGGCTTTGCGAAACCACGCTGGGCATTGGTGAAAGTACCAGCCGACGAACGTGGGAAGAGGTTGCGTGAAATAGTGATAGTCCAAGGCGGCCAGGTTCCGCCAGTTTCTATCGCCAAAAGAGAGCTTGACGATGCCAGACTCAAACATCAGCCGGAACAGGAGCCACCAGAAAAGCAGCAAAACGATCCCAGAGACGCGCCCAGCGGGGACAGACAGCCAATATTCAAACAGCCGGAAACTGGCGTCAGTCCCCGCTGGCCACGGCAACCAGCCCGGCGGTGCGAAGAAGATCGCCAGGAATCCGGTTTCGAGAAGCAGCGTGTCCCATTGGAACGAAAGAAAGGTCTGTCCCGCGACGCTGAGCGACAGATAGCAAATCAACATGACAGCCAACGACGGCACCGGCGCGAAGCCGAAAAGGAGCAGCAGCGAAAACAGAGCCCAGAGCGCAGACACAGTGGAGAGCTGGATCGCTGGCGTTGATCCAGAGCACGGTAGGAAAGGTACGCTAGCGGCAGAAGGCGGGGAACTGCTTTCTCAGTGAATTGAGGAATGCGCTAACGGGAAGGATACCTTTACTGCCGATAAGACCATGCACCTGGAGCCAAAGCGACAGGAAAGCAAGCAGGTATATGGCCGCGAGCAAGCGCATGAAGACCCAGCGGCTCAGGACAAAAGAACCGTCAGGCAACCAACCCGAAAAAAAATGAGGATGCATATTCTCCTCGTCCAGGCCGTCTGGGTGGCGTATACGCTCCAGGAGAGTCTGAGCAAACCGCAAGCCACGATAGACGGCCAGAAGGCCCTGAATTTGCCATCGTGTAAAAGTAGCATCTTTACGATATAATCGTATTAACGACAGATAATACTGGCCAATTACAATGTTAGTCTAGATTGCAGACGTATATCTCATAATATTATAAATTGTTTATGAATAATGACTTGGGAATTCGAGGCCTTGGTGTATCATGTTGTTCGTGTTGCTCGGCAGGGTCGAAACTGGAGGCCCCTATGTCTAGACGCATGATCACTGAACCAATGCCCGGCGCGCGGTTGTTGTTGGAGTGCGTGCGCAACGAAGGCGTACAGTACATCTTCGGCTATCCCGGTGGGGCGAACCTTCCAATCTACGACGCGCTCTACAACTTCCCAGAGCTCACGCACATTCTGGTGCGCCATGAGCAGGGCGCCGCGCACATGGCCGATGCTTACGCGCGCGCCACGGGCAGGGTCGGGGTGTGCATGGCGACTTCCGGACCCGGCGCAACTAACCTGGTGACCGGCATCGCCACCGCCTACATGGACTCGATCCCGATAGTGGCCATCACCGGGCAGGTCAAGAGAGAGATGATCGGCAACGATGCCTTCCAGGAGGCCGACGTCACGGGCATCTGCCGCCCCGTTACCAAGCACTGCTATCTGCTGAAAAACCTGAACGACCTGCCACGCGTGGTGAAAGAGGCCTTCTACCTGGCGCGCTCAGGGCGTCCCGGGCCGGTGCTGGTGGATGTGCCGCGAGACATCCAATCGGAGAAGTATACCGGACCGCTTGACGTCGAGATTGATCTGCCGGGTTACAGGCCCAAGGTACAGGCCGATCAGGAACAGATAGATGCGGCTGCGAATGCGATCAACTCGGCCGAACGGCCTCTATTCTACGTGGGAGGCGGCAGCGTGCTCGCGGGCGCGCACCGCGAACTGCGCGCCGCGGCGGAGCGGGCCAATGTGCCGGTGACCACCACACTCATGGCACTGGGCGTTTTCCCAGGCGATCATGCACTGTCCCTGGGCATGCCGGGCATGCACGGGACATACTGCGCCAACTACGCCATGGACAAGTGCGACGTGCTGGTCAGTCTTGGGGCGCGCTTCGACGACCGCATCACGGGCAAGGTGAGCACCTTCTCCGTCAACTCGCGCAAAGTTCACTTCGACATTGACCCGACCTGCATCGGCAAGGTGGTCAAGACACATTTCCCCGTAGTGGGCGACGTGCGCGAAAGCCTCAAACGCATCTTCAAGCACCTCAAGGCCAAGGAACGCCAGTTGTGGCTGTCCGAACTGAAGGACCAGGAGCGCAAGCATCCGCTGTGGTATCCCGCGGACGGCCTGCGCGCGCAGTACGCTCTGGAGCGCATTTGCCACTTCAGCCAGGGCAAGGCCATCGTCACCACGGACGTGGGCCAGCATCAGATGTGGACGGCGCAGTTCTACAGGTTCCTCGAACCGCGGCACTTCCTGACCTCTGGAGGCCTAGGCACGATGGGCTACGGCCTGCCCGCCGCCATCGGCGCAGCGGTGGCCCGGCCGGGCGAAGAGGTCTGGTGCATCACGGGCGACGGTTCGATCATGATGAACATCCAGGAGCTCGTGACGGGCAAGCGCTTGAAGCTGCCCATCCGGATTGCGGTGATGAACAACGGCTGCCTGGGCATGGTGCGGCAGTGGCAGGAGATGTTCTGGGAGGAGCATTATTCCCATACGCGGCTCGATGACAGCCCGGATTTTGTCGAGGTGGCCAAGGCCTTTGGCTGCCATGGCCTGCGTTGCGAGAAACGCGAAGACGTGGACAAGGTGATCCAGGAATCCTACAAGCTCAAGGACGCGCCCATCCTGATTGATTTCCGCGTGGTGGCGGAAGAGAACGTCTATCCCATGGTGCCGGCCGGCGGCAGCCTGGAAGACATCGTGCACTACCCGAAGGACGTGGAAGTGATTTAGGACGATTGAGGTCGTTTTTTTGGAGTTGCCAAGAGTAGGGGAAGAGCCGAATATGAGGGCGGGGTAAGACAAGAAGGCGCTATTGTGAAGACGAAGGTTGGAGTAAAGCGAGTTAGATTCCGGTCGGACGGAAAGGATGGGCGCGAGACTATGGGCGAGGTGCGAGCTAAGGTAACGTTGAGCAACGCGGTGGACGAAGAACTGGCACGGCAAGGGATGTTGCGGCGAAAAAAGCCCCGTTCCTGTGTTGTGGACGCGATGATTGACAGCGGTGCAGTCCGGCTAGTGTTGCCCGCCAATGTCGTGCAACGCCTGGGACTAAGCATAGCGCGCCGGGAAGTAGCGGAGTACGCGGATGGCCGCAAGGATGCCGTGGGAGTCACCAGCCCCATCACCGTGGACTGGGAGGGCCGTTTGGCGTCAGAGGACGCACTGGTCTTGGGAGATGAGGTGCTGATCGGCCAGACAATACTGGAAAAGCTGGACCTGCAGGTAGACTGTAGAAACCATCGCGTTGTTCCCAACCCGGCGCATCCGGACCAGCCCGTGACAAAAGTGAAGTGAACAGGGAAGAACTTAAGAAAGGGGAGGAAAGGAAGAATGAAGACATTCGAGATCGGTGGCGTAAGGGAGACGGTGTACGAGCGCAAGGACATACCCAACTTCAAGGAAATCCTAAAGAAGGAAACCGTCGCGGTGCTGGGGTACGGGCCGCAGGGCCGCGCCCAGTCGCTGAACTTGCGCGACAACGGCGTCAAGGTTTTCGTTTGCAGCCGCAAGTACATAGACAAAGCGAAGGGCATCGAGGACCCCGGTTACAGGAATGCCGTCGCGGACGGCTGGGTGCCCGGCGAGACGCTGCTGGAGGACCTGCCCACGGGCGTGCGCAACGCCACCGTCGTCATGCTCCTGCTCTCCGACGCCGGCCAGAAAGCCTGCTGGCCGCTGATCAAGGACCACCTGCGCGACGGCGCCGCGCTGTATTTCTCGCACGGCTTCTCCATCGTTTACAGGGAGCTGACGGGCGTGGTCCCGCCCAAGTACGTGGACGTGATCATGGTGGCGCCCAAGGGTTCGGGCACGACGCTGCGCCGCCTGTACGTCGCCGGCAGCGGCATCAACTGTTCGTTTGCCGTCGAGCAGAATTACAGCGGCCGTGCGCGCGAGCGCTGCATGGCGCTGGGCGTCGGCATCGGCTGCGGCTACATGTTTGAGACCACTTTCAAGCAGGAAGTCTTCAGCGACCTGACCGGCGAACGCGGCGTGCTGATGGGCGCCATCTACGGCCTGTTCCGCGCGCAATACCAACTGTTCCGGGAGCGGGGCCATAGTCCGGCCGAGGCCTTCAACGAAACCGTGGAAGAGGCCACGCAGTCGCTTTACCCGTTGATCGGCGAGAACGGCATGGACTGGATGTACAGGAACTGTTCCGCGACGGCACAGCGCGGCGCTCTGGACTGGTGCAGGAAGTTTGAACAAGCGGTCCGGCCGGTTTTCGAGGAGCTTTACGCGAAGGTCGCCAGCGCCGAAGAGACCAAGCGCGTGCTGGAGTTCAACAGCCAGCAAGACTATCTGGAGAAACTGAACCAGGAACTGACGGAAGTCGCCAACGACGAGATGTGGCTGGTCGGCAAGATCGTCCGCGAATTGCGCCCCGAGCGCACCGGGCAGGGCGTGGTGTTCGTACAGGCTGCCACGCCAGGCCAGAAGGCCGCGAAGACAAGGAAAGCGCGCGCAGCAGGGAAGAAGGCTGCCAAGACAAAGAAGGCCAGGGCTGCGGGGCGGAAAGCCGCCGCCACGCGCAAGGCACGAGGCAGGTAGCAGTTCCCCCTCCCCTTGCGGGAGGGGTTAGGGGGGAGGGCCTACAAGACGTGCCCATACCAAAGACGCTAACGGTCCGCGCCAAGGCCCTGCGCAAAGACGCGACACCGTCGGAGAGGCTTCTTTGGAGTCGTCTACGCCAGAAGCGTTTCTGCGGTCTGAAGTTCCGCCGCCAGCAGCCCATCGGGCCTTACATTGTTGACTTCTTCTGTCCCGTGGCGCGGCTGGTCATCGAATTGGACGGCGAAAGCCATGTTGGCAAAGAAGGGCACGACAAGGATAGACAAACGTACCTGGAGCAACAGGGGCTTAAGGTGATGCGGTTCTGGGACAATGATCTCTTCGGGAAAACTAATGCGGTGCTTGAGCTGATTTACCAGCATTGCCTTCCAGCCATCGCCGTGTTGCCGACCCGGGAAGTACCGCGGGGTTCCCCGTCCCCTTGCGGGAGGGGCAAGGGGAGGGCTGATTCCCTTGCCACGGGATACGAGATTCCTTTAGGCCGCTCAAGAATGCCTTGAGCAAGCACTTTTGGAAGAAGGAGTAAGGCCACAGCCCTCCCCCTACCCCTCCCGCAAGGGGAGGGGGTTACGGAGCAGCCGCCGCGCGACACTGGTCTTGATGAAAGAAGGAGATGCTCATGAACAAGCCCGCTGAAGCGACAACAGTAGCCGCAGCCGAACCAGCGGTGGAAGAGCCCGCCCTGGCCGCGCCCAGCCCCAAGAGGCCCAGACGGCACGTGATCTCGATGCTGGTCAAGAACGTGCCAGGGCTGCTGGCGCAGGTGGCGAACCTGTTTGCTGCGCGAGGCTACAATATCGAGTCGCTGGCGGTGGGCGAGACGGAGGATGAGCGTTTCTCGCGCATGACCCTCACCGTGCGCGCGGAAGCGGATATCATCGAGGCGCTCAAGCAGGGCCTGCGGCGCTTCGTCAACGTGATCAAGGTGCTCGACTTCACCACCGTGGACCACATCGAGCTGGACTTGGCGTTGGTGAAGATCAGCACGCCCGCCGGCGCCCGCCAGGAGATTCTGGAACTGGTGCAGGTCTTCCGGGGCAACGTGGTGGACATCGGGCTCAAGGACGTGATGATCTCCGTGGTTGGCCCCGAGACGAAGATAGACACGTTCCTCAACATCGTCCGCCAGTACGGCATCAAGGAGATGGCCCGCACCGGCCGCCTGGCCATGGCGCGCGGCTCGGCCATGGAAGGCCGCGAGCAGGAATGACATTTTCGATTCTGGGTTTTCGATTCTCGATTTGAGAGTCGCCGAAGCTCAATGGAGAATCAGAAGTTGTCCTTCCGTTCGGGTTGCGCTGGTTTCGCCTCGGCGGGCTTCACTTCGGCGGGCGGTTCGTCCTTGATCCGTTTCAGTTCCATGGGGTTCTTGTCTGAAAACACGCCATCAGTCTTTCCGTATTTATCGAGGAAAGCCTTCCATTCCTCCGCCGTGGCACTCACCAGAACAGCTCTATTCTCTCTGCTGAGGACCGGGAAGGCGACCTCCTTACTGTCGAGGGCCTTCTGCATCCACTGGCGATCAATGAAGCGCAGGCACAGCAGCTCGTCCTTCAGCTCGACCTTGCAGAGGATGTGCAGTTGGTACGAAGTGATGGTCACGTATAGACTGGCGTTCGGTTGCTGCGCCGAGGTCACGTCACAGTAGGTCTCCCCGCCCACAGTGAAGAATGTGACCCCCAGCTTCCCTTCGCGGTTGTTTCGGTCAAAGGACGTCACCTCGTAGGCCGGGGCGAGCTGCCCCCGACCGAACGCTTTGATGACCCAAGGGTCAATGACAACCTTGTTCTCTGGGTCCGCCAAGTCCCTCCCCCGTTCTTTCACCAGTTGCCACCGCCCGATCACCTGGGGATAGGCGACTTTTGAGGCCGACGTGTAAAAGGGGTTGATGGACTGCACCATGCAGCCGGTACACAGGATGGAAATCCCCGCGAAGGTCAAGGCTATGCGCAAGCACCACATAGGCCGCCCCTTTCCCGCAACTCGCACGCTACGGAACTGCTGACGGACGCAACCCAACGCGGTCCCTGAAAAGCCTATACCCCGAAGACCTGCCTGACGAACTCACGGCTGCGGCGATGGTTTTCCACGGCTGAGCGGGTGATCTTGGTCCCGCCCTCAAGGGCCAGTTCCACAGAATAGATCTGCGGCAGCTTGTGCTCTTTCACGTAGGCCGCGATGGCCGCGTAATCAATATCACCGGTGTCGAGGTCCTCCCACCAAATCTTATCGCGGCTTTGCCGCAGGTGCCAGGAGACCACGCGCGTACCGTAATCGCGCAGCACGTCAGCGGGCTGGATGCCGCCGCGGAAGACCCAATGGACATCATAGTTGAAGCCGACTGACTTGGGGTCGGTCAGTTTGAAATTGGCGTGGAACTCCTTGGCGCCGTCCTGCATCTCGGGCGTATGATTGTGGACGCCAAGCCTCATGCCCAGCTTGAGCAACCCCTGGCCCAATTGATCCAGCGCCGCGGCCTGGATTTTCAGTTCGTCATCGGTCTTGACACGGCCAATGGCGTCAGGGTTGCAGTTCAGCACGGTGAAGCCCGACTCGCCGGCCACTTTGGCCGCGGAAAGCACTTTGGCCACCGTTTCCTTGGCTTTGGCTTCCTCATGCAGCCGGCCGCCTGTGTAGAGGCACACGGGGACCAAGCCTTTGCCTTTCATCGTCTCGGCAAGCTGGGCATTGTTCGCGGGCGTGCCGGTGTCAAGGGAACCCTCGGCGTAATCGTAGCCCGCGTCGCGGAGCGCCGACATCACCTCGACCGGGTCGAACTTCTTCTTGTCCCGGTCGTAGTATTGTGTCCAGCCGTAGAGCTGGGAGCCGACTCGCGGCTTGGGCAGTGGCGCAGCGTCTTCGGCGCGCGCCGGGGCGCCTTGGACAATGGCTGCCGCTCCGGCTGCGGCTGAGGCGTGGAGGAATTTTCGTCGCGGCATGTTCATGGTTCTCTGGCCCTGGGTTGACTGTGGCCGTGATAACCGTGTGGCGGTTGTTTTGCAAGGAACTGGCAGCGTTTCCCGGCTCTGAGACCGGAGTGTTACTTTGGCTGCTTTTCCGTCCAGCCCTTGGCAGTCGGATGTATCTGCCGAACGCCTTCGCCCTTGTAATTCAGCTTGTAGTTGTTTTTGGTGTCTGTGACAGCCAGGCTCATTGAGAAGGGAAGGCCCGCAGAGAAGCTGCCGGGATTGGCGCCCGCAGGGATGGCGGTCTCGCTTGCCCCCAAAGCGGACGTTACGAGCCTGCCGAGGCCCTTGGCCCCACCAATGCTCAGGCTCAGGATCGAGGTCGCGGTCTTGGCGTCAGCTTTGGACTTCAGCGTTCCACTACCCGTCACTGCGGTTGATAGCCGGGCCGCGCAAATCTGCACATCCGCCGTGTCACCGCTGAAGGACTGGTCGAGACCCGGAAAAGCGATGAAGCCGACCTTCCAGGCATCCGCATACCCGGCCTGGTCGTCCTTGCTGGTAACACTGGTTAAGAAAAACGTGCCACTCGGATTGGGGCCTGTGCGATATGAGTATGTTGTGCCCTTGGAGGACCGCTGGACGGCGAACGGCAACACCTCGCCGGCCTGAAGAACCATGCCTCCCTTGGAGTCCTTGATCGTGACCAGCGCAAGCATCTGGTGAAGCAGCAGTTCTGTGCTGATGTTGTCCTTGGACACAGCTACTTTCAACAGTCCTTGGCTGTTGATGCTGGCGAATTTGCCGGCCTTCCCGTTGTTATCGAAGGTGGCGGCCGCGCTCGAGACCCAGCCCCCCAGGCGCAATTCCAGGCTGCAGCCTTTGAGATCCGCGACCTTGAAGGCGCCCAGGTTGATCAAGCCGGCGTACTTCACACTGTCTGCGCCCGTGCCAGTGCCAACTTTCGCCTTTATGCTGGCGGCGACCACGCCGCTCGATACGCCGGATACGCCGAAGTAGGAATTGTTAGCAAGCACGTCAAGAGTAATGTCCTGGCCCCTCCCGGAACCAGTCCGCGACAAGGCCCACGTGCCGTTGTTGTCCTGGCAGTTCACATGAAAAGTCAACCTGCCGGCGGAGATCGGCACTCCAGCCAGCATCCCGCTCTTAAGGTCAAGAGCAAACCCCGCGGCAGCGAGATCCGCCCACTGGTTGGCCGCTTCGGCAAAGGTGTATGGGGGAGCACCGTTGATCAGGTTGAAGACCTGGGCGTGATATAGGCGGCCCTGCCACGCGCCGCCCAGAGTATCAAGGGCAAACCTGAAAGTGTCGGCGGGAGACACATTGATGCAGAATGTCCCGTCGGCAAAATCGTGCCCGCCCACGTGGCTATCTGCTACTTCTACTCTGAACGTTGCCCGGCCCGTGGGATAAGAGCCCACTAGCGTACCACTAACCAAACCGTCGCTGGATAGGCTGAGACCGGTGTTCTGCAGGTCGTGGGTCGGGACAAAGAAGACCCAGAACCGTTCAGCCGGGACTGGCTGGAGGCGGTGCGCAGCTTGAGCGCCTCGCGTTGCGTTCTGACGAGCCGTCTCGGGCGCCAACAGGCCGCTGTCTGCGGCTGCCAAGGCAGAGGCCCTTTGACGAGGTAAGTCGGTAACATGAGTGGCCTCAATGAACGTATATGGAACTACGCCACCTGCGGCAAGGCAGTAGCGCGACAGGCTGCTGCCAACGGTCGCGTCCCCAAACTCAAAAAGCCCGAATGAATACGGGTTCATAAACACAACTTCACTCACCGAACCAGAGTACCCCCCCGAGGAGCCGGCGCTTGGCCCGCTAATTCGTGCGCTGGTCCCCAAGGCATACGAAAATGCCACGGCGGCGGGGAATACGCCGAATAGCGCCGCGCGGTTGGCACCCATTGGCTTCAGAATGGTCCTCTCCTCTCAAGCGTCAGGCCTTCCCCTGCGGCTCTTTCCGGCCAGGCGCCAGATGGGAATGCAGAATCGCAACCCCGTATAAAGCCGTTCCCTTCAGTTGCCACACCAGTTTTCTTACAAGGACCACTTTACAGGGTCAAGGCCCAGAGCGTTAACGGGTACGCCGCCGCCTGATGGCCCGTTGACTTCCGGGCTGGCGCTGGCATAATAGCTGCCCTTGTTCCTGGAAGCAGCAGAGGGCTTCAGCATGCCGGCGAGACGTCGGCGCTACGCGATTCGAAAGGAAAGACTGGCATGGCGAGGATTGTCTTCATCGGTGCGGGGAGTTTTGGATTCACGCGGGGCCTGGTGCGCGACCTGCTCACCTTCCCGCGGCTGCGCGACGCGACCATCGTGTTGATGGACATTCACGCCGAAAGGCTGGGATACATCAGCAAATTCATTGAGCGCATCGTCCGTGAGGGCAACTATCCGGCCAAGATAGAGGTGACGACCAACCGGCGCCAGGCGCTCAAGGGCGCCGACGCGGTGCTCTGCACCATCCTGGCGGGCCAATATGAGGTCTGGAAGCACGACATCCTGATCCCGAACAAGTACGGCGTCAGCACCAACATCGGCGACACGCGCGGGCCTTCAGGCATTTTCCGCGCGCTGCGCACGATTCCGGTGATGCTGGGCATCGTCAAGGACATGGAAGAGCTGTGTCCAAACGCCATTTTCCTCAACTACACCAACCCGATGGCCATGCTGTGCCGCGCCATGCAGCGCAAGTCCAAGATGAAGATCTCAGGCCTGTGCCACAGCGTCCAGGGCACGGCGATGATGCTGGCCAAGTGGGTGGGCGTGCCCTACGAGGAAATGGTTTACACTTCAGCGGGCGTCAACCACCAATCCTTTTACGTGAAGCTGGAACACAAAGGCAAGAACCTGTACCCGAAACTGCGCGAGGTGGTCAGCAAGAACAAGAGGATTTACGACGAGGAGCAGGTCCGCAACGAGATGTTCCTGCAGTTGGGATACTACGTCACCGAATCGAGCGGCCATAACTCCGAGTACAATTGGTGGTTCCGCAAGCGCAAGGACCTGATTGAGAAGTACTGCACCCGCGGCAGCGGCTGGAACCCCGGCAAGGAATCCTACATTCTGGATGCCTACGGCGGGCGGGAGAAGACCTGGCGCAAGGACATTCGCCGGGAACTCGACGACCCCAAGCCGCTCAATCTCAAGCGCGGCCACGAGTACGCCACCTACATCATCAACGCGTGGCTGGGCGGGGAGTTGTTCGAGTTCAACGGCAACGTGGCCAACGAGGGCCTGATTGACAACCTGCCGCGCGGCGCGTGCGTGGAGGTGCCTGTGCTGGCCAGCTTCAAGGGTTTGGAGCCGGTCCATGTCGGAGCGCTGCCGCCGCAGTGCGCAGCTTTGGTCGCTGTTACGGTCGCGGTGGAGGAAATGGCGGTTGAAGCCTCGCTGACCGGCGACCCTGAAATGGTCTACCACGCCGTGGCCTACGATCCGCTGACCGCCGCCGTGCTGTCGCTGGCTGAGATTCGCAAGATGGTGCGGGAGATGTTCAGGAAGAACAAGGAGCACCTCCCGCAGTTCAAGAGGGTGGAGATCTGATCGTCGGATTGGCCAGAAGTATCCTCGCAACACGAAAGCGTTTGCGCTAAAGCTCAGGGACTTCAGTCAAGACTTTGACAACGCCACAGGCAATCAGATCACCGAGTAAACGATGTCCGATAGAATATGGCTCGCCGCGAACTGGGCGAGGATTGGGTCCAGCTCGCTGGGCGGGCCAGCGAGGAAGTATGTCCAGACTCCGTTGTCCTGACGCAATAGCTCGAATGACAGAAAGCATTCACGTCCGGCCACATCGCGCGGCACCAGGCGGCGGGACACGCGCACCAGGGCGCTCTTGCGCAGGTGTTCGGATTCATAAGGGTGCTCTTCCAACGACTTGACTTTCGACAGCCGCTTTACAATGCGCACAATCTCATCTTTTTCGGTCCCGGTACACCAGAAGGTTACCACCACGGCGCCGCCGGGCAGTCCGGGAAAGGCTGTGCCGTGTCCGACAACCGTCTCAATGGATATGCCGCGGTTGGAGAACGCCGAAGCTATGCTGGTCAGGGCGCCGGCGCGGTCCGCCACGCACACGCGGAAGACCCAGTGCTTATTCTGCTGATTGTTGGCCATGATGGTAACTCCGAGTACTGAGTACTGAGTACTGAGTACTGAGTGCTGAGTGAAGCGTGGAACGCGAATCCCCACATCCAGTTCCTTCGCGTTTCACGTTTCAAGTTTCACGTTTCACACCTCGCTTGTCACTGGCCGCCAGTCTGACCGTTGACACCGGCAAAATATGAGCCAGGCGGGTTCGCAGCCCGCGCACGAGCAGCTCGGAGCGGCTCAACTCGCCGCACAGCAGTATTCCTTCCACGTCGGGACCCGCGGGCACGCATAAGGCTCCGATGGATTTCGCGATCCGATCCAGCAGCGGTCGCAAGCCCGCACTTACATTCTCCCTATCCCCTTGCGGGAGGGGGCCAGGTGGAGGGGGCGCTGCCCGAGAAGAGGTTTCATTGCCGGCTTCGAGGCCCTTGCGGATCTCGCCGAGCAGAGCGTGCACCGCGGCCTGCTCTGCGCAGCTCACGACTTCGCTATCCACAATAGCTCCTTCGCGGACCGCGGCGACAGTACACTCCTCAGCCAGATGCGCAACCACATAGCAGGTGTGCTTGAGCGGCAAGCTCATCCGTTCCGCGATCGTGGCGGCGGAGGAGGCGATGGCCGCCAGGCTTTCCACACTGGGCTGGCCTTGGCGCGGAATAGGCGCAGTCACCGTGACTAGCGTGGCACGCGGACGCCTGCGCATGTCAATGCGTTCGCTGACTATGCTGCTGAGTGCGATGGACTGCAGTTTCGTCTCAACGTTGTCGCCCCGGGAAAGGATCACGTATGGCACAGCCACGCCCACGGCCACGCCCGCGAACGTGCCGATGCCGTATTTCACCATTTCGCCAATGACTTTATAGAGGATGTTGGCTGCGTCGAGACTGGGGGAGACGAGGATGTCGGCCTGGCCCGCGACCTCCAACGCCGCGCCCTTGCCCGGCACGCC
>Ga0209777_10003531_pt1 | contig 19269 bp, 18 predicted proteins | sample FrelakmetHBP12HB_FD_187147 | JGI IMG/M metagenome (GOLD analysis project Ga0209777, IMG submission 187147) | Freshwater lake sediment microbial communities from the University of Notre Dame, USA, for methane emissions studies -HBP12 HB (SPAdes)... | ecosystem: Environmental > Aquatic >...
CCTGAATCACAAGCCATTGTGCTGGAGACCGAAGCTGCCGAGCATGCCTTCGACACCTTGCTGGCAGTAACGGCCAAAAAGTGCGGAGCCTTGGGAAAGCTGGATCCAGAAACTCTTGGCATGGCCGAGGAATGTTTGGCCGAGGCCAAGCAAGCTGCGGCCTGTTAGCTGGTTCCAGATCAAACGGCCGGAAATAATTCCGCCGTAACCATGAGAGCAGCCATTAAAGGCGCATTGCATATGACAAAAATCATATTAGCAAGGCGCCTTTTTCTTTTTGCCTATTTTTGCTAAAATAGAAAGACTATGGATTTATTTGATAAAAATTTAACGCAAAATGCGCCTTTGGCTGACAGGATGCGGCCGCTTGATTTTCAGGATTTTATGGGACAGGAACATATTGTGGGTGTTAAAACTTTGCTGCGCCAGGCAATTGAAAATGACAATTTGCCTTCTATTATATTTTGGGGGCCGCCTGGCACTGGCAAAACTACTTTGGCTAAAATTATTGCGCAAAAAACCCAGGCGGCATTTATGCCATTTTCAGCCGTGTCAAGCGGTGTCAAAGAATTGCGTGCTGTGATTAAAGCAGCCCAGGACAGAAAAAAGTTTAAGGATCAAAAAACGATTTTATTTATTGATGAAATTCACCGCTGGAATAAGTCTCAGCAGGACGCACTTTTGCCTTATGTAGAAAAAGGCATTGTTACTTTAATTGGTGCTACTACAGAAAATCCTTCCTTTGAAGTAAATTCTGCCTTGCTTTCTCGCTGCCGGGTTTTTGTTTTAAACCAGCTGGAGAGCAGTGAACTAAAAAAGATTATTAATAATGCTTTGACAGATAAAGAAAGGGGCTTGGGTAATTTAAAAATTAAGCTGCCAGAAGAAGTTGCTGATTATTTAACCAATCTATCTAATGGCGATGCGCGCATTGCCTTGAATGCCTTAGAATTTGCCGCTAATTCCATTAAACCGGATAAAAGCGGGTTGGTTGTCTTAGATAAAAAAATTATTGAAGAATCTCTGCAAAAAAGCTATATTTATGATAAGGCAGGCGAGCAGCATTATAATATTATTTCAGCTTTGCATAAAAGTCTGCGCGGTTCTGATGCTGATGCGGTTTTATATTGGCTAGGACGCATGATTGAATCTGGTGAAGATCCGTTATACATAGCCAGGCGTTTAATCCGTTTTGCCTCAGAGGATATTGGCCTGGCTGACCCCAATGCTTTAGTCCAGGCAGTTTCAGCTTATCAGGCTTGCCATTTTCTAGGTTATCCAGAATGTGACGTGATTTTGGCTCAAGCCGTAGCTTATTTAGCCAAAGCACCCAAGAGCAATAAGCTGTATGTAGGGCTAGGCAAAGTCAAAGAAGATATTAAAAATTTGCCCAATGAACCTGTGCCTTTGCATTTGCGCAATGCGCCGACCAAGTTGATGCAGGATTTGAATTATGGCAAAGGCTATAAATATACGCCCAATTATAAAAACGCAGCAGAGGCCAAACAAGATTATTTGCCAGATAAATTAAAAAATAAAAAATATTTAAATAATTAATATTTGGATTTATGCATTTAATTTTACGCTGGTTAGTAAATGCCTTAGCTATTTTAGCTATTGCTTATTATGTGCCAGGCATAACAGTCTCTGGCATTTATACTGCTTTAATTGCGGCTTTGGTTTTGGGTATTATTAATGCTTTATTGAGGCCAATTTTAATGGTGCTGACTTTGCCAGTCAATATTCTGACTTTGGGCTTGTTTACCTTGATAATTAATGCACTTTTGTTCTGGTTTGCTAGCGCTGTTGTTAAAGGATTTGTTGTGGCTGATTTTAAAGCAGCTTTTATTGGCGCTTTGATCATGTGGCTGGTTTCCTGGATAACTAACTGGCTTTTTAAAAAGTAAAATGTCACACTGAGCATGTCGAAGTGTGGCATTTTTGCCTTGCTGATCCTTCGACAGGCTCAGGATGACAGCTCGGCTATGAAAGAAAAATTACTTTTGCATGTCTGCTGCGCGCCTTGCAGCATATATGTCATTAATCAGCTTCTAGAAAAATTTGATTTAACTGTTTACTTTTTTAATCCTAATATTTTTCCCGAAGAAGAATATTGGCAGCGTTTGACAGAAGTCAAGGATTTTTGCCAGCATCAGGGCATTGCCTACGTTGAAGAAGAATATCAGCCGCAAAATTGGCTGAACTTTATCAAGGGCTATGAAAGCGAACCTGAACGAGGTTTTCGCTGCGAATTATGCTTTCTCTATCGCTTAGGCAAAACTGCTGAATATGCCAAAGCGCGCCAATTTGACTGGTTTGCCACTACTTTAACCATGGGTCGCCAAAAAAATTCTTTTCAGGTCTTAGAAGCAGGACGTAAGGCCGAAGCTAAAACTAGAGTGAAATTTTTTGGCCAAGACTTTAAAAAGAATTTCGGCGTCCAAATAGCTGATTGGCTGGCTCAGCAGCTAGGTTTATATAAACAAGATTATTGCGGCTGTGTCTTTTCAAGGCACAATTAGCAATGCACAATGTACAATTAACGATTTTAAAAACTACGGATAAAATTATGCTTGTTGGAAAAGGGAACGAAATAAGAGAAAGATGTTTGAATTTTGCCGTTGATATTATTAAGTTGACTAATGAGTTTCCAGGAAATTCTGCTGGCTTCGAGCTCTCAAAATAAATAATTAGATCTGGTAGTTCTATTGGTGCTAATTTAAGCGAGGCAAATTGCGCCAGGACTACGAAGGAATTTATTAGCTGTGTTTCCATCGCTTTGAAAGAAGCTGAAGAAACGAAATGGTGGCTAAATTTATTATATAAATCGGGATTGACCAATAAAACAAATTTTGAAAATTTATTCAATGAATGTACTGAGATAATTAAAATTCTTGTAACTATTATTAAAAATACTAAATCCAAAAATTGTGACGAATAAATTAATTGTGAATTGTAAATTGTTAATTGTTAATTTCAAAAACTATGACCGATGAACGCTGGGAAGAAATAAAACAAATGGTCAGTAAAAATTTCGGTATTTTGGAGGAGCAAAAAATTGAATTAGCCGAAGAACATGGCGGCGGCACTAAGGAAGAGGTGGTTTTTAATGGACCGCTAGGAAAAATGAAGCTGGATTATTTGGTCAAGCCTTTGGTTTTAGGCAAAAAGACCCATTATTCCAAAAGAATGGGCGCAACGGCCAAAGTGGATTATATAAAATCAGACACGGAAAAAACCCGGACTTTATTAGCCTATAAATGGGACCAGGCAGCTGAAAATTGGCTTGAACTTGATTCAGCTATGTTTAATGAGATTTCTAATTTTTAAATATTTAACTTTTAACATAATTTTATGTTAGGCAAAAAACAAATTAACAAAAAAGAGATTTTTAAATTCGGGATTTTAGGAGGCATAGCAGAGTTGGTGTATATTTTGGTTATTGCTTTAGTTATGACCAATCTTACCAACTTTGGCTCAAATTTTCCTCCTTATCTGGGCATTATTTTAGTCCTGACTATCTTTGTCTTTAGCGCAGCTATTTCAGGATTTTTTGTTCTGGGCTATCCTGCCTTTTTAGGGCTGCAAAAAAAATATCGAGAGGCGATTTTCACCTTAATGGTTACATTGGCAACTATTTTGGTTGTTTTGATAGCAATATTTCTAATTATTTTCATTAAATTATAATTTTTAAAATTATGATTTCATTTTATTTTTGGGTTTTAATTGCCCTGGTCATCTTGATTTTAAGCTTTTTGCGCCAGGTTAATCAGTATGAAAGGGGGGTGATGTTCTTAATGGGAAGGTATGCCGGCACTAAAAATCCCGGTTGGCGTTTAGTTGTCCCGATTTTTCAAGGGATGAGAAAGGTTGATATGAGATTAAAAGCTGTAGATGTGCCCAATCAGGAGGCTATCACCAAGGACAATGTTTCCTGTCAGATTAATGCGGTTATTTATTATCGAGTCGTCGACGCGTCTAAGGCAGTGATTGAAGTGGAAAATTTTTTCTATGCGGTTCTCCAGTTAGCGCAAACTTCTATGAGAAATGTGGTTGGTGAAGTATCTTTAGACGAATTGTTGTCACAAAGAGATGCTGTCTCCCAGAGAATTAAAAATGTTGTTGATCAAATCACGGAAAAATGGGGTATTACTGTAGAATCAGTCGATTTAAAAGATATCGTCTTGCCTGAAGGCATGAAAAGAACAATTGCCAAGCAAGCTGAAGCAGAAAGAGAAAAAAGGGCTGTTATTATTAATTCAGAGGGTGAAGTTATTGCTGCTGATAATCTGGCCAAAGCCGCTTCTATTCTTTCAACACAAGATGGCGCTTTGCACTTAAGGACATTGAATTCCATCAATGATATTTCTTCTGACCAATCCAATACCATTGTTTTTGCCATACCGCTGGAAGTTTTAAGAGCTTTTGAGACTTACAATAAGAAAAATCAAACTAAAAAATAAGCATCACTGATTTAAAACCGCCTGGTTAATAACTAGGTGGTTTTATATTTAAGCGTAAATTTGCTAAAATATAGATATATGTAACTAAATTGATTTAATGACGGATTTAGCTATATTTTTTGAATTTAAAAATTTTGCCTGACAATTTTATGTCAAACAATAGCATTGTAAAATATATTGATTTTAAGCCAGAAGAGGTTTATCGCGTTCTAAAAACGAGCCATAATGGATTGCGCCAGGAGGAAGTAAAAGAGCGCCAAGATTTATATGGTAAGAATGAGTTAAGAGGTAAGAAAAAATTGAACGCCTTAGAAATTTTTATTTCTCAATTTAAAAATCCTCTCATCATCATACTTTTAATTGCCACTTTGATTTCAGGTTTTTTAGGTGAATATACTTCAGCCATCATTATTTTCGTGATGGTTTTTATTTCTGCACTTTTGGCTTTTATTCAAGAATATCGTTCCGAGAAAACTATGGAGTCTTTGCAGAATAAAGTGGCATTGCAAGCAACCGTCATCCGCGATGGAAAATTAAAGAGCATTAATACTAATGAACTTGTAATTGGCGATATTGTTTTGTTGCAAGTTAGTTCAATTGTACCAGCTGATTTGCGTCTAATTGAAGCCCATGATTTAGCCGTCAATCAAGCAATTTTAAGCGGCGAGGCATTTCCAGTAGAAAAAAATAGTGAACAAATAAATTCTTGTCAGCAATTACTTGAAGCTCCTAACCTCGTTTTTGCTGGCAGTCATGTGGTTCAAGGTTATGGTAAAGGAATTGTGGCGGCTATTGGCTCAGACACCTTTTTAGGCCAAACTGCCCAGTTATTAACAGAGGAGGAACCACCTTCAGAATTTCAAAGAGGCATCTCTAAATTCGGTTATTTTTTATTCCGCATAATAATCCTTTTTTCTTTTATTGTATTTATAATTTTGGCACTGTTTAAAGGCAATTGGCTAGAAGCATTATTGTTTTCTTTAGCAATAGCAGTTGGTATATCTCCGGAATTATTACCTCTAATAATTACCATTAATCTTTCACGGGGCGCGCGTATCATGGCAGGAAAACAGGTAATTGTTAAGCGTTTAATGGCTATTGAAAACTTAGGCAATGCTGACGTAATTTGTACTGATAAAACAGGCACCTTGACCGAAGGGAAGATTATACTTAAAGATTATTTTGATTTTTCTGAAAAGAAAAATGAAGACATCTTGTTTTGGGGCAGCCTTTGTAATACATATGCCTTGGAACAAAAACTCGCAGCTAATCCTTTGGATAAGGCAATCTATGATTATAGTAAAAAAAATCTAAAAAAGAAAAATGGTTATAAAATAATCGATAGTATTCCCTTTGATTTTTATCGTCGTCGTATGAGTGTAATATCGGAAAAAGAAGGTAAGCGGGAATTAATCTGTAAGGGCGCTGTTGAAGAAATTTTAAACGTCTGTGATTCTATCCTTTTAGATAATAAACTTGAAAAGTTAGATAGCCATTTATCTCAGATTAAAAATAAAATTGAGACTTTAGAATCAGATGGCTATCGCTTAGTTCTTCTGGCAAAAAAGGAAATTGAAGTAAAAGATAAATATAAGGTAGCGGATGAAACCAAGCTAATTTTATTGGGTGCCTTGGTTTTTATTGATCCACCTAAAAAATCAGCGGCAGAATCAATTCGTGTTTTTAATGATTTGGGTGTAAGTATTAAAATTTTAACTGGTGATAATGAATTAGCAGCAAAACGGTTGTGTAAGGAAATCTGTCATAATTATTCTAAGTTAGTTTTAGGCTCAGAAATTGATCAAATGAGCGATGAAGAATTAAAAAGAGTTGTTTTCAGTATTGATATTTTTGCCAAGGTTACTCCTGAACAAAAATTAAGAATAGTAAAAGCTTTAAAAGAAGCCAAACATAATGTGGCATTTTTGGGCGATGGTGTGAATGATGCGCCAGCCTTACGAGCTGCCGATGTCGGTATCTCTGTTGATGGAGCAGTAGATGTCGCTAAAGAAGCAGCAGACGTTATTTTGCTAAAAAAGAGCCTTGGTGTTTTAATTGATGGGGTAAAAGAAGGTCGTAAAACTTTTGGCAATACTTTGAAATATATTTTGTGCACAATTAGTTCTAATTACGGTAATATGTTCACGGTGGTATGTGCCTCGCTTTTATTACCTTTTATACCCATGCTCCCTGCCCAGATCATTTTATTGAATTTTTTTAGCGATATGCCGATGTTAGCTATTTCCACAGATGAAGTTGATGCGGAATATTTAAAAAAGCCTAAACAGTGGGATATTAAGAGAATCAGGCAGGCAATGAACTATTTTGGCTTATTGTCTTCGGTCATGGACTTTGTAACATTTGGTTTTTTAATTTTTATAATCAAGGCCACAATCCCTGTATTTCAGGCAGGCTGGTTTTGGCAGTCGTATTTAACTGAGGTCTTATTAATTTTTGTGATACGAACGAAAAGATGGTTCTGGCAAAGCAAACCCAGCAGACTATTAAGTATTGCCTTTACCGTAACTACAATTCTGGTAATTTTAATATTGTTTACCGGACTGCGGCAATATTTCAGCTTCGGTTTGTTGCAATTTTGGCAAGCATTGGTGATAGTCGGACTGGCTTTTATATATTTTATAGTGGTTGAGTTTGTCAAAAAATATATTTATAAAAAGTTTGATATTTAATGCATGGCTTGATGATGTTTTTAAATCGTCATAAAAATAAATATGCCCACAAGACAAAAATTGAGCCTAGATTGCGGTTTTTGTTTTATGTTTTTGTTTTGGGAGGAATCTTGATCATGGCTAAGCTTTTTGATTTCCAGATCTTAAAATTTGATTTTTATTATGCTTTGGCTTCTGACCAGCAGGATATCTACAAAAGGTTGTTTCCAGAAAGAGGTCCAATTTATTTGGAAGATAAAGAATTTTCCGCTTTAAATAATCATGAAATGCTTTATCCAGTGGCTATAAATAAGGATTATAATCTTGTTTATGCCCAGCCCAAATATTTAGATAAATCACCTGAAGAAGTTGCTAAACTTTTAGCGCCCTTATTACAAATGAAGGAAGAAGATTTAATCGCTAAATTGGCTAAAAAGGACGATCCTTATGAGCCCTTAATGCATAAGGTGGAAGATGGTCTAGCCGAGACCATTAAAAATTTGAATATTGCAGGCATTAAAACGGTCCGAGAAACATATCGCTATTATCCGGAAAAAAATATCGGTGCTAATGTGTTGGGGTTTGTGGGCTTTACGCCTGACGGCCAGAAAAGGGGCGTTTACGGCATTGAGGGATACTTTGACAAGGATTTAGCCGGTCAGCAAGGAGAAATTCAATCGGAAAAGGATATTACAGGTAATTTAATTTCTGTTGGTGAAAAAAAGTTTCAAGCGGCCAAGGATGGTTCAGCCATTGTCCTAACTATTGATAAGACTTTGCAGTACGAAGTTTGCAGTCAGCTTAATGATTACGCCAAAGTTATTGAAGCAGATAGCGGTTCGGCCATTGTTATGGACCCGAAAACTGGCGCTATTTTAGCCATGTGTTCATATCCTGATTTTGATCCTAATGAATATAATAAGGCGCCTGATGCCAGTGTTTATAATAATCGTTCAGTTTTTGAAGCCTATGAACCTGGCTCGATTTTCAAGCCAATTACCATGGCTGCTGGGCTGGATTTAGGCGTGATTACGCCTGATACTACTTATATTGATGACGGTTTTGTTAAAATTGATAATTTTGTTATCCGCAACTATGACCATTTGGCTCATGGCAAGAATACTATGACTCAAGTTTTACAGCATTCTTTGAATACGGGTGCTATTTTCGCTGTGGAGCAGATGGACAAAAATGACTTTAGAAAATATGTGGAGAAATTTGGCTTTGGCCAAAAAACTGGCATTCAGTTGGACACAGAGTCAGCTGGCGATATTGCTTCTTTAAAAAAGAAAGGCGATGTTTTTGCGGCCACTGCTTCTTTTGGTCAAGGCATCACAGCCACTCCCATTCAGATGGTTCAAGCTTTTTCAGCCATTGCTAATGGTGGAAAATTAGTCAAGCCTTATATTGTTGAGGCGATTAAAACTGCTGAAGATATTGTGATTAAACCAACCTTGCCCAAACCAGTGCAGATTATTTCCTCCCGCACAGCCACGCTTTTAACTGGTATGTTAGTTAATGTTGTGGAAGCTGGCGAAGGCACCAAAGCCAAAGTGCCAGGCTATTATATTGCCGGCAAAACTGGTACGGCCCAGATACCTGATTATGTGCATGGTGGCTATTCCAATAAAACCAACCATTCTTTTATTGGTTTTGCTCCCATTAAAGATCCGGCTTTTGTCATGATCATAAAATATGAAAATCCCAAGAAGGGAAGTTTTGCTGCTACTACTACAGCGCCGCTTTTTTCTAACTTAGCCAAATTTATCTTGGATTATTATCATGTTGTGCCTGATAAACTTTAATTTTTGTATTAATAAGCATTATGCTAATATAACTGGCAAAGAATTATGAGAAAATTTTTACAGAAAATCTTAAAATATATTGCCCAGAAGATTATCAGTAGATATCAGCCAGAAATTATTGGTATTACTGGTAGTGTCGGCAAAACTTCGGCTAAAGAAGCCATTTTTGCTGTTTTGTCTTCTCAATATAAGGTCAGGCGAAATATTAAAAGCTATAATAATGAAATTGGTGTGCCTTTAACAATTATTGGCGCCCAAACAGGGGGAAGGTCATTATTTAAATGGCTTATAGTTTTTTTTAAAGTCTTTAGGCTATTAATCATTAAGGATAAGAATTATCCGCAGATTTTAATTTTGGAAATGGGAGCTGATAAACTTGGCGACATTCAATATTTGATTGAAATGGCGCCGCTTAAAATTGGCATTTTAACTGCCATTGCCGAAAGCCATTTGCATGTTTTTAAGGATTTAAAAGGCGTCTTAAAAGAAAAAGAGAAAATCGTGACTGCTTTAGCCAAAGAAGGAGTGGCTATTTTGAATGCTGATGATGAGAACGTTATGAGTTTGCAGGATAAAATCAAGGCCAGAATTTTAACATTTGGTTTTAGCGATTCAGCAAATGTTAAGGCAGGTGAATTATTATTTTCTGGTTTAGAAAAAGATTTTTGCCAGACTCAGCATGAATGGGATTGCAAAATTTGGGGCACCAGTTTTAAAGTAAGTTATAGCGGCTCAACAGTCCCCGTCTTTCTGCCTCATTGTTTTGGCAAACAAAATGCTTATGCAGCCATGGCTGCTGTGGCAGTTGGGGCAGCTTACAAGATGAATCTAGTTGATATTGCTGAAAGTTTGAAACAATACCAGCCGCCTAAAGGCCGCATGAATGTAATTGCTGGCTTAAAATATATTTTAATCATTGATGATACTTATAATTCTTCTTCTGTCGCTGCTAAAGCAGCTTTGGCAGTGATGAAAATGATTAATTTACCTGAAGGCAAAAGAAAAATTGCAGTCTTGGGTGATATGCTGGAATTAGGCGAAAGATCCCAGGCTAGCCATCGTGAAGTTGGGTTTAAAGTAGTTGAAAATGAGATTGATTATCTAATTACAGTTGGTAAAGAATCCCAAGCCACAGCTGAAGCTGCCCAAGAGGCTGGCTTAACTTCTGAAAATGTGCAAAGCTTTGCCAAAGCCGAAGAAGCCGCTAAATTTTTAAAAGATATCATGAGTGAAGGCGATTTAATTTTAGTTAAAGGTTCGCAAGGCATGCGCATGGAAAAAGTAGTTTCGGAAATTATGGCTGAACCAGAAAAAGCAAATGAGCTTTTAGTGCGGCAGACAGGGGAGTGGGAGAATAGATAAACTCACAACTCAAAACTAAAAACTTAAAACTTAGGAAGTTATATTATGTCTTTTGTTAATACTCTACCTTATATAAGTAATCCGATTGAGGAATTTAAGGATTTTAAATTTGTTAGTTGGGAAAAAGATATTTATCCCAAATTTAAAGGTGGGACCAAAGACTCAGAAATAAAGTTTTTTACAGATATTATTGTTAGTCATAAGCTAAAAAATATTCTTGATTTTGGGGTCGGCGGAGGAATTGAATTAAGTGGCATCTTGCAGGATTTAGAAAAGAGAAAATATCCGTTTGAAAAAGTTGAAGCAAATGAAATAGATGATGAGTTCATCATGCAAGCGCAAGCTTTATTTTATGATAAGAAGCAGAATGTTTTAATTCACAAGACCAACTGGCTAGATTTGCCTGAAGCAAACCCGTCTTATAAGCATTTATTTGATTTTGGTTTTTTAACTGGTAATTCATTAACTTATATTGGAGGCGGCAGCAGGGAATATACTAAGAAAGCTCAGCAAAGCGTAGTCAGTAAATTTGCTCAATTGATAAAAAAGGGCGGATATTTGTTTATTGACTCAAGAAATTATGATTATATTAAATCTTTGATGAATTTGCCAAAAGAAAAGATTTTTGAAAATTTCACTTTTGATTACTCAGTTTATTATCATGGTTTTCAAGATAAAGTTCTGGTGTTTCCTGCTTATATAAGTGATACAGTAGTTGTACTTCATTATTATGATAAAAACGGAAAAGTTTGGAGCAAATTGGATCTTTATCCTATTTATCAGCACGACATGATTGAAATTTTAGATAAGGATTTTAAGATCGAACATATTTATCATGATTTTGTCGAGGGACATAAAGAAAAAAGTCTTTTTATCCAATATTTAGCTAAAAGGAAATAACAATTATAAAGATTGAAAATATTAATTTTTTTTGCTACACTATCAGAAAAATAATAGTGCTTTTGGTTATAAGTTATTAGTTGTTAGTTAATTTTGGCCCCTTCGTCTAATGGTTAGGACACCAGGTTCTCAACTTGGTAATACGGGTTCGATTCCCGTAGGGGCTACTAGAAAAATTATGCACAGGCATAATTTTTCGTTTCTTGACCCGTCGGTTCTTTAGGCATATACTTATTAGGTATGAAAAATCATACTTTTCTTACTTGTACTAGGCCTGGAGTGCAGGACAGTGCTTAGTAATATTTAATTATTTAAGTAATTAATATGGCAAAATCACATTTTGAGTTCAAAAATTACGGTTTCACAACCATTGGCGAACGGGGCCAGGTAGTTATCCCCAAAGAAATCAGAAAGATTATGAAAATTAAGACAGGGGATAAGTTTTTAGTTTTTTCTCATGAAAAATCGGGTATTAGTTTAATTAAACCTGAAAAATTTGATAGAATTATAAAAGAAATGACCATGCACCTTAATACATTTAAAAAAATAAAAAAATAAAAATATGCTTAATTTTTTGAAAAAATTAATTAGGAATAAATTTTTTTGGATAGGATTAGTTATCATGATCGTCTTGGTTATTGTTGGTTTGAATGTGTTTAAAGGCAAACAGCTAACTTATGTGACTGAAAAAGTGCAAAGAGGAGATATCAAACAGACTGTTTCTGAAACAGGGACGATTGAATCTGCAGGTGCCATTGATTTGAATTTTAAAGGCGTAGGTAATTTGACTGAATTAGATGTTAAAGCCGGTGATCAAGTGATTAAGGGTCAAGTTTTAGCCAAGTTGGACACTAGAGATGCCAGTATTCAGGTTAGACAAGCTCAGGCCAGTTTGGCTGTGGCCAGGGCAAGTTTGAGCAAGCTTTTATCCGGAGCCAGTTCTCAGGATATTAAAGTTACGCAGGAAAACGTCAATAATGCTCAGATTGCTTATGAAAATGCCAAGCGTGACCACGAGGCTCTTTTAAGCAAACTTGATTCTGATATTAAGACTTATGAGCAGTCGGTAGTTGATAGTCGTGAGAATTTAGTTACCACTTTAGAAAATAGTTTGGCTTTGGCTGATCACGCGCTTGATATTATTCAGGTTATTTTTAATGATGTTGATTTGATATATAAATTTTCTGTGGAGAATTTTCAGTATAAAACAGACGCTGACTATTATTATGACCAGGCAGCCGTAGGCTTGCAGGCCGCTAATAATTACTTTAGTTTGGCCAAAAGTTCCATGGCCGATGATGATATTAAGAGATCAGTTGATCAGACTTTAATTATGCTGGAAGCTTTGAGTAAGTCTTTGGATAATACCTTCTTAGCTTTGGGTGCATCAACTACTAATTATGATTTTACTCCTTTAGATCTGGATAATTATAAAAGCGAGGTTAAATTACAACAAAGCAATATCAATGGGTCAATCAGTTCAATTCAGGCTGCTGACCAGGCCTTAAAAAATACCAAAATCAGTTTAAATACGGCTTTAAGCAATAAGCAGTTAACTATTTCCAATTCCCAATCGACACTTGATAGCGCTTTGGGCGCTTACAATTTAGCCAAAGCCCAGTTAGATTTAAAAACAGCTGCGCCGCGGAATGCCGACATTAGTTATTATCAGGCTCAGGTCAATCAAGCCCAGGCAGCTTTAGATTTAGCCCAAAAGAATTTAGATAATTACATTATTTACGCGCCTACTGACGGCATTATTACCTTTATCAATTATAAAATTGGGGAACAGGTTAGTTCAGGCGGTTCGCTGTCCGCAGGAACAATCAAGCCGGCGATCTCTATGCTCGGCAATAATCAATTCCAAATCAAAGTAGATGTGCCTGAATCAGACATTGTTAAATTGAAGTTAGAGAATTCGGTAGAAATCACACTCGATGCCTATGGGCAGGATGTGAAATTCACGGGTAAGGTGATTTATATTGATGTGGCGGAAACAGTTATCCAGGATGTGGTTTATTATAAAGTGACAGTAGCCTTAGACCCCACTGATAAAGAGATAAAATCAGGCATGACTGCCAATGTGGATATTTTAACCGATCAAAGAACCAATGTTTTGTTTGTACCCAGTCGCGCTATTAAGGAAAATGATGCCGGCAACAAATATGTGGAAATTCTTAAAAATGGCAAGGCGATTCAGGTTGAGGTGAAAATTGGTTTAAAAGGCGATCAGGGCAGAACAGAAATTATCAATGGTTTGCAGGAAGGGCAAGATGTGATTGTTTTTAAACAAGGAGCTTAATGAATATGGATAAAAAATCATTGATAAAATTAATTGATGTTTGTAAGGATTATGTTAATGAGGAAATCGTGACTAAGGTTTTGCACAATATTAACCTTGAGATTAAACAGGGTGAGTTTGTGGCTATCATGGGCCCATCTGGTTCTGGCAAGTCAACCTTGATGAATATAATGGGTTTTTTGGATAAATTAACTTGCGGAAAATATTATTTTAGAAATGAAGATGCCAGCAATTTAAATGAGGATCAGTTAGCTGATATTAGGAATAAGGAAGTGGGTTTTGTATTTCAGGCTTTTAATCTGCTGCAGCGCACAACTGTTTTTGATAATGTGAAATTGCCTTTGGTTTATAGTGAGAAAAAGTTTGATAAAGAGAAAGTAATTAATGCCATTAAGGCAGTTGGCTTATATCATCGTCTTAATAATTTGTCTAATCAGCTTTCCGGCGGAGAAAAGCAGAGAGTGGCCATTGCGCGCGCTTTAGTCAATGAACCTTCTATTATTTTTGCTGACGAGCCGACTGGCAATCTGGATAGCAAGTCTGGCAAACAAATCATGGAAATTTTACAAGACTTGAATGATGAGGGGAAAACTATTGTTTTAGTTACCCATGAAATGTATACGGCAGAACATGCGCAAAGAATCATCAAGATAAGGGATGGCATGGTTGTCGGAGATCACAAGGTTGAAAAGCGTCTTTTTGCCAAAATGGAAAATGAATTGACCAAATAAGCATGCAATTTTCAAGTTTATTTAAAATTTCCTATACTGCTTTAGCCGCCAAAAGATCACGGACTTTTTTAACTATGCTGGGAATTATCATTGGGATTTCCTCAGTTATAATTATTATGTCGGTTGGTTCCGGTGCGCAAAGTTTGATTGTTAATCAAGTTAAAAGCATTGGTTCGAATTTAATTGCCATTTTTCCCGGCAAATCAGATTCTAAAGGTCCGCCGCCCAGTGTGATGGGTATTGTTAACACTAAATTAAAAAATGAAGATTTAGTAGCTTTGGGAGATAAGGGCCGGGTGCCTCATTTAGTCGCCGTGACTGGATATAACCGCGGTATTGGTAAAGTGACTTGGCGTGACCAGCAAATTGACGGTAATTTTGTGGGGGTAACTAGTGAATACCCTTTGGTTGAAGATGCCCAAGTAGAAACAGGGCGTTTTTTTAATGAAGATGAAAATAATAGTTTAGCCCGAGTGGCCATTATAGGTAGTGAAGTTAAGACAAATTTATTTGCTGATCAAGATCCCCTAGGCCAAACCATAAAAATTAAGAAAGTGGCTTTTTCTGTGATTGGAGTGATGCCAGCGCGAGGCACTAAGGGTTTCCAAAATCAAGATAATTTAATTTTTATCCCGGCTAAAACAGCGCAAAAATTATTGCTGGGTATAAATTATGTTTCTTTAGCCAGGGTTAAAGTAGACAATGAAGCTAATATTGACCAAACCTTGCTTGATATTGCCAGTACTTTGCGCGAACAACACAAAATAGATAATCCTGATGATGATGACTTTAGCATTCGTTCGCAACGAGATTCTTTAAATATGCTTTTATCAATCACCGATGCCCTGAAATTTTTTCTAGCTGCCATTGCCGCCATTTCTTTGGTTGTGGGCGGAGTCGGGATTATGAATATAATGCTAGTGGCTGTTTCAGAAAGGACAAGAGAAATAGGCTTGCGCAAAGCAGTCGGCGCTAAAAATAAAATTATTTTATCTCAATTTTTAATTGAGTCTGTCATTATTACTTTAATTGGCGGTGTGATTGGCATTGCCATCGGCTCGATTATTTCGATTCTGATTGCTCTGGTCGCTCGCTTTTTAGGTTATAGCTGGGACTTGGTGATCTCTTTAGATTCTATTTTTTTGGCTACTTCTATTTCCGTGATAATTGGTCTGATTTTTGGTATTTATCCGGCGCAACGCGCAGCCAAATTAAATCCTATTCAAGCGCTTCATTACGAATAAAATTATGTCAGTAGCTAACTTGTTCAAAAAATATGAAATTCCTTTCCAGATTGCCAGCCAGTCCTTGCTCAAGAATAAAGTCAGGACATTGCTTTCTATTTTAGGCGTGGTGATTGGCATTGCGGCTGTCATTATAGTTTTGTCAGCCGGGCAGGCAATTAAGAGTTTTTTAATCGGGCAATTAACTACTTTTGGCACAGATTTTATTCAAGTGGAAATCAAGGTGCCCAACACTGCTCATGCCTCAAGTGAAAATGCCGCTGGGATGGCCTATGGTGTCCAGATTACTACTTTAAAGGATTCTGATCGGGAAGCCATTTTAAAATTGGAAAATATAAAAAATGCTTATAGCGCTTCCATGGCGCAGGAAGTTGTTTCATACAAGGAGAATAATAAGCAAACCTTTATTTTTGCCGTTTCTGCTTCATATATAGATATTGATCCGGTAAAAGTGCACACTGGCAGATTTTTTACTGATGAGGAAGATAAATCTTTAGCCAAGGTTGCTGTTTTGGGCTCTGATTTAAAGCAAGTTTTGTTTGGGGATGAGGAGGCAGTTGGCCAGGATATTAAAGTTAATAAAAGCAATTACCGCGTGATTGGCGTTTTGGATAAAAAGGGGTCTGCTTCTTTTGTGAATTTTGATGAGATGTTATTTCTACCGATCAAGACAACCCAGAAGCTTTTAATGGGGATTGATTATGTGAGTTTTATTTTTGTAAAAGTTTATGATAATAGTATTGCGGCGGCCACGGCTGATGATATTAAATATTTATTGCGTGAGCGTCATGACATAACTGATCCTAATAAGGACGATTTTGCAGTTACAAGCCAGGCTGAAGCCATGGATATCCTTAATACAGTCACAGGCGCCATTTCTTTGCTTTTAATGGCCATTGCCGGTATTTCTTTGGTAGTTGGGGGAGTGGGCATTATGAATATTATGTACGTTTCAGTGGCTGAAAGAACTTTTGAAATAGGCTTACGCAAGGCCGTGGGAGCAAAAGATCGTGATATTTTGACTCAATTTTTACTAGAAGCAATTTTCGTCACTTTTACTGGCGGTTTGGTGGGAATTATTATCGGTTCAATAATTTCATTTTTAATAACAGTCATTGCCAATTCGTTGGGTTATAACTGGCAATTATATTTGTCGCCTCTTTATTTTCTTTTAGCAGCGGGTGTCTCTATTTTAGTCGGCGTAATTTCCGGCCTTTATCCGGCTCGCAGCGCTGCCAAATTAGATCCAATTGTGGCTTTGCGCAAAGAATAAAAAAACGCTCTGGCAAAACAATATTTATTGTAGAGACACGGTATACCGTGTCTCTACGTGTTTAACACGTTTGCCAGAGCGTTTTTTAGCACTCCATCTTGACGAGTGCTAACGGCTGCATTATAATGTATATAGTAGGATTTACTGGATTTTTAAGATAATTATGCAGCCGTAAATCTCAATAATCAAATTCCGAGCTCCAAATAAATTTTAAATCTCAAATAATAAAAGCGTTTAAGATTTGGTGTTTCGATATTGATATTTATTTGAAAATTGGTGCTTGGCTTTTGGAATTTATATTTCAATATGAATGAAAGGCAGAAGCGATTGCTAAATTTAATAATTAGCGAGCATATTCAGACTGCCGAGCCAGTGGGCTCTGGTTTTTTAGTGGTCAAGACTGGCCTGGAATTATCATCAGCGACTGTCAGAAACGAGATGTCTGATTTGGAAAATGAAGGTTATATTTACCAACCTCATACTTCAGCCGGCCGGGTGCCGACTGAAAAAGGTTATCAGTTTTATGTTGATAATTTTGTAGAAAAACGAGAAATTAAAACTACTTGGCGTCAGTCTTTTGACCAGGTTTTGCGGCAAAAATTAGAATCAGACCAGCTATTGAAAAATTTAGCGAAAAATGTTGTTTCTGTGGCTGATGAAACAGTGATTGTAGCATTTGATAAAAATAATATTTATTATACTGGTTTGGCGAATTTATTTAAAAAACCAGAATTTGTCCAGCCGAATTTAGTTTATAGTCTATCTCAAGTCATTGATCATCTGGATGATGCAGTGGCTAAGATTTTTGCCAAAGTAAATAAGGTTCAGATTTTGATTGGTTCTAAAAATCCCTTTGGCGAGGATTGCGCTTCAGTCTTGGGTCGTTATTTTTTAAAAGATAAGAGGACAGGATTGTTTATTATTTTGGGTCCGAAACGCATGGACTACAATAAAAATTTGGCAATTGTTAATTATATTAGTAATTCACTAACTAAGGTTTAATGGGCGAAAATGCCCTTTGTCATTCTGAGTGTAACGAAGAATCTGTGAAGTCATAGATCCTTCGACAGGCTCAGGCCTTTGCCTGCCGAAGCAGGCTACGGCCTGCGCAGGCAGGATGACAGTCACAGACAAAGGGCGTTTTCGCCCGAGACAATTCATTATAATAAATAGAGTTTATGCCCGAAGAACAAACCCAACCAAATAATGATCAGCAGCCAGATGATAAGGAAAAGCAGATTGCTGAGCTGAAAGCTCAATGTGATGAGTATTTGAATGGCTGGAAAAGAGCCAAGGCTGATTATATAAATTTCAAGAAAGAAACTGAAAGTAAGCAGAAAGTATTTTTGGAATTTGCTAATGCCACTTTACTTATGGAAGTGTTGCCGATTTATGAAAACCTGAAAAAGGCAATAACGACAATTAACAATTCACAATTGACAATTAACAATGATATTCAGGCTTGGGTTGAGGGCATTAAGCAAATTAAAAAGCAATTTGAGGATTTTTTAAAAGCTTATGATCTTGAAGAAATAAAAACTGTTAATGAAAAGTTTAACCCCGAATTCCACGAGGCAGTGAGCAGGGAAAAGAAAGAAGGAGTGGCGGCTGATATTATAATTTCTGAAGTAAGTTCTGGATATTTGATGAAAGGTAAAGTTTTAATGCCAGCCAAAGTAATAGTGGCTGAATGATTAAAGGCATTGGGCATTAGGCATTTGGTATTGGTACTTGGAAAATTTAGAAATGAAAAACCTAGACATTACTGCCTAGGTAGAGAATAACTGACGATGACTGATGATCAGCTGGTGGCGGGTACAAGAGTGACAGTCCAGACCTCAATGTTTTTGCCTTCGTGTTGGAAACCCATCTTGGCGCGGCACATTTTGGCCTCGACCTTTTTTCCTTGAAGCGTGAAGGTTATTTCTTCCTCGCGCTCAAAGATTCTCTGTATCTCTTTCGGATCAAGCTCGCCTTTGTCAAGACCAAGCAATTCCGGGTCTGGCATGAAGCAGTTGAGAGCGTTGTTGCTGATAGTGGCCAGCATTTTTTTGGCCATCTGGGGAGAATTTGCCAGACGCACGGAGACAAAGACCGGAAGGTGCTTGCGGCCAAAGGTTTGGTCCGGCTTATGGGCTATGTGGTAGCCCGGAAAGATTGGCTCATTGCCGCAGAGACTGAGAGGAAAAGGTTGCGAAGGTTTTTTCTTAGGTTTCTCGTAAATTCTACGCAAGACCAGGAAGGGTTCTCGCGCAATAGGCAAATTGACAGTATCTGCGACCAAAAAGCTATTTCCTTCATTTTTCAGCGTCATTCTCATCGTCCTCCTTCTTTTGTAACTGATTTTTGTATGGATTTTTTCTACACCTTTATAAAATACCAATTTTTAGCAATTTTGTCAACATATTTGGCAAATGGCTCATGGCGTATGGCATATGGCAAATAGCAAATGGCTATTAGCTATATGCAATTTGCTATAAGCAAAGTTAATAATAATTAATAATTTACAACAATATGTCA
>Ga0209777_10003532_pt1 | contig 19262 bp, 35 predicted proteins | sample FrelakmetHBP12HB_FD_187147 | JGI IMG/M metagenome (GOLD analysis project Ga0209777, IMG submission 187147) | Freshwater lake sediment microbial communities from the University of Notre Dame, USA, for methane emissions studies -HBP12 HB (SPAdes)... | ecosystem: Environmental > Aquatic >...
TGCCAAGCTCCCTGCGGTAGATGGTTCTCAGCTAACAGGCATAGTCGGCACGGCGGTCCCTACGGGGACGATACTCCTGTGGGGCGCGGCCGCGGCTCCTAGCGGGTATGTCCTTTGCGACGGCACCAGCTACACAGTAGCCGCAAAGACAGCCTTGCACAATGTCATCGGCGACACCTTCGGCGGTGACGGCGGGACGAACTTTAACGTCCCTAGCCTCAAGGGTAATGTCGCAGTGGGATATAAAGCCGCAGATGCCAACTTCGGGACTTTAGGCGGCACAGGCGGGGAAAAGACACACCAATTAACGGTGCCAGAGATGCCGAGCCATACGCATACTGGACCCTATATTTTTATTGGTAATCAAACGAAAAACTTTACCTCAGGTTTTAATGCAGGAACAGGAGCTACTGATTCAACCGGCGGCGATGGGTCGCATAATAACTTGCAGCCGTATCTAGTCATCAACTACATCATCAAAACTTAAGGAGGCTTTTATGAGGAGAGTTTGTTTTATAGTTCTGGTCCTGGTGTTCGTGGCGAGCGCCGTGTTCGCCGGGCAGATGACAATACCTATCATGTCCAAGACCAAAATGGGTAAGGCCACGTCATCGGTAGAGAACAGCGCCTACACGGGCTCAGGCAAGAAGGTATCCTTCTTCGTCACCTATGCCCCCAGCGAGGCCACGGCCGGGGTCACGGCGACGGTGACGGCGTCAATTTCCTACGACGGCAAGACCTGGATACCCGCCTACTGGAACGATAACGACACCGCCACCCCCACGAGGGTAGCGACAAAGACCTTGAGCACCGCCAGTTACTGCGGGTGGTTCAACGTCGACCAGACCATCCCTTACGTGACCATAAGGGTCAACATGGCCAACGCCGCGGTCTACGGGGCGGGGGAGAATGCGGACGTCACAGTTAACGTAATAGAGGAAAACTAGGGAGGAACACATGGAACAAGTAATGCAGAAGGTTCAGGAGCTTCACGGTATGCTGCAAAAGAGGGTCTCGGACTACGAGGGCATGATGAACAAGGCCCAGGCCTTCGCCAACGCCACCGCCGAAAAGGCCAAGGGCATCGAGGCGAGGAATAACGACCTCACCGCCAGGGAGATGAAGCTGGGTAACTTAGAGGAGCTTGCCCGTTCCAGGGACAGGATCGACGCCGAGAAAAAGCAGCTCGAGGCCGTGAGGGATTCCATCAACAAGGACCTGGCGGCTCTCGCCAGGGCCAAGACCGAGCATGACAACAAGGTAGCCTATGATACCAAAGAGATTGAGGCCGAGAGGGTAGCTTTAGCCAAGAAGGAAGCCCAGATGAAGAAGGACTACGACGCCAAGGTCAAGGCCTTCATGGACGGCCTGAACACAATGAAATGAGGTAAATGATGGCTATACAAAGGCTCGACATATACTATCTGATACACCACGTCGCCGGCGTGACGACCATCTTCGAGGTGTCGGACGAGGACTTGGCCGGCGACCCCAGCTACTTCGGTTACGTCAACGAGGACGGCGGCTGGATCATCCAGCAGCGTAACGCCGCCTCCGGCACCTACAGGTATTACAAAGGTTCGTCAGGCTACACCTCGGCGTGGACCGGCAGGGCTGGGTTAAGTTACACTTACTGGAATCTCATATAAGGGGGTAACATGAGGAAGCTACTTGTCATATTGCTTGCGCTAGGTCTATGTTCTACGGCGTGGGGGGCTAACGACCAAGCCATGCGATTTCCTTCGGGAACGCCGATGGCGGTAGTCGTCCCAGGGGGTTCTGGGAGTGTCCCCACCGGCGGCACGACCAACCAGGTCCTGAAGAAGAACTCTAACACCAACTACGATGTCGGGTGGGGAGCGGGCGGCGGTTCTCCAGGCGGCTCCGACACACAGATGCAGTTTAACGACGCCACAGCCTTCGGGGGTGACCCAGACCTATTATACACCAAGGGAACTAACCTCCACACCGTGACCGGCACCTGGAACTACTCAGGCGGACATACTTGGTATATCCCGACTACCGGAGACATCGCCACAGCCATCACCAACGCATCGGCCGGTGACACAATCCAGCTCGGTGCGGGGAAATATACACTAACGGCTGGGGTAACCTGTAATAAGCTCTTGCACATCATGGGTAAAGGCCGTGGCATAACTACTATTACGACCTCTACCGCAGATATAAATATGCTCACTTTCAATACAACGAATGGAAGTGCGCTATCCGATCTTACCTTACAGACTACGGCAGCTAATACCGCTGCTTGGAAGGCTATGGTAACCATAGCTAAGAATGTTAATATATGGAACGTAGAGTTTAAGAACGCCGCAACGGGGGCCTCTAATAAAGAACAGCATACGGTATATACAAGTGATACATCTACTTCTACGATAGAGAATTGCACCTTCAACTCTACGGGAGTCATAGGCGACCATTTGGGAGTATTTGGTGGTAATGGCGGCACAGTAACCATCAGGAATTGCACTATGACAGGTAGTGGTGGGACCGGAACATACGGCAATATCGTTGTTGGGGTTTCAGGGGCAGGAGATGTAGATGCGTATAATTCATATATAGTTGATTCTACAAGTGCGGCGGGTAGCGGAGTAGTGTCATCCCTTACAAATGCCATGAGCACTATACACTTTTATGATTGTATAGTAGGTAGTGCGGGAGGCACGTCCTACGAGGTTCTGACTGCTTGGGCCGTTGGGCTTTATCTTTATGATTGCACACTCTTGACCAATTCAACTTATGGCCCAATAGTCTATGCCGGCACAGTAGTTACAGGACAGGTCAATAGCGGCAATATTACTCCCTTGGTCGACTCCACCTACGACCTCGGCACTTCTCTTTTAAGATGGTCGCACCTCTACCTTGACCCCTCAAGTTTAAACATAGGCACTAACGCCAATAACTGCTCTGTAACCTACGATACTGGAGCCTCGTCTCTTGGCTTAAATAAAGACCTCAACATCTCCAAGACCGCACCTGAACTTAGACTGACGGATGTATCTACTCTTTATGCAAGAGAGACTAAGGTTACTGCAAGTAATGAGTATGACTTAAAGAATCAAGTCTACGGAGTTACTTTAGGTGCTGACCAAGTGCCTACGATGACTTCTAACACTCTCCCAAGTGGAGTATGCTCCTCAAGTGCATTACAATTTGGTAGAGCTGCTTGGAACGCTTTTGACCATTCATTAAGTTCTTATTGGGCAGCAAGTGGTATGCCTTGTTATGTTCAGTATCAGTTTGCTTCTCCTACTGTCATAACTGGATATAATGTCTATACAAGGACTACTGAAGATACAGTGGGCAGAAGTCCTAAAAATTGGACTTTGCTGGCGTCAAATACTGGTGCCTTTGCTGGGGAGCAGGTTACTCTCGATACCCGCACTAACCAGTTCAACTATTCAACTACGGCACTTGTAGGAACATATTATTTTACTAATTCAACAGCGTATTCTTATTATAGATTAAATATAACCGCAAACTGGGGTGCAGGGGCAGCTACGACGCTTTCAGAGTTAGAGTTATGCACAAGCACCTCTGCTACCTACGAGGCTACTATTGCAAAGAGTGCCGATTCAGGCGGTTTGGCAAGTTACTTATACGGCTCTACTACCTTTGGCGATGGTGGTGGCTTAACAAATCTAAATGGTCAAGCAATAAACTTCCAGATAAATGGCACTACCTATGCCGATATTAACTCAAGTGGAGTATTTGAAGTCCAGCCTTGGACTAATAACTATGCCCATATAGGTTGGGCTGAAATAGGCGGTTACAACTCTACTGACTTTTATGCTGGGAGCATTCCTCAGTGTGCTAATCCAGTGTTTGCAGCTATACGCCAAAATACTGGGAATACTTGGATTAACGCAGGTCTTGGCAGTGGTGGGTCTATAAGGTTTTATATTGACGGACATACTTATGGCTTGTTACAAAATACCTCCCCTGCTTGGACATTTTATTCTTATCTTTCTACTAATATTGCTCAGGTAGTTAAAGGTGCTTCTTCCCAATCCGCCGACCTTACCCAGTGGCAGGATAGTAGTAGTGGGGTGTTGGCGAGCGTGAGTGCAACTGGTGCAGTAACAGCTTTAGGTTTTACATCAAACTCTGCTGCTTATGGGTTAACCTTAAAACAGGGGGCGAACGGGAAGTGCGGGACATTTATAGCTAATGGTATAACGCCTGTAACTGTATCTAATACGAGCGTAGCAATAACCGATACAATAGTATTCTCCCTAAATACTGTAGGAGGAGTAGTGGGAGCTTATCCTGCAATACAAACTATAACCGCTGCTACAGGATTTACGGTGGCTTGCACAGCGGGTGATATTTCGACTTACAATTACATTATCATATCTAATCAACCGTGATATAATTATATTATGATAGACTATCAAGAAAGACAAAGAAAACAATGGGCTACTAAAAGAAAAAATGGAACAGATATTCCTTGGAATAAAGGGAAAAAATGTCTTTTTCCTGCATGGAATAAGGGATTAACTAAACTCATTGATGCGAGAGTGGCTAAATTTGGTAGAAGTATTAGTAGAGCAAGACTTGGAAAATATTCTGGTAAAAATAGTCCAAGTTGGAAAGGTGGAAAACCTGACTGTATAGACTGTGGAAAAAAATTATCTTCTTATAAGTATAAATATTGTAGGAAGTGTCTTATAAAACATCAAAGTGGTAAAGAGCATTATAATTGGCAGGGTGGTCTTACTAAAGAAAATAATATAAGGATGTCTGTTGAATATAAACTTTGGAGAACATCGGTATTTATAAGAGATAATTTTACTTGTGTTTGGTGTGGTTATGAAAGTAAAGGAAGTAAACCTGCCGATATTCACGCTGACCATATTAAACCTTTTTCTCAATATCCTGAGTTAAGATTGTCTATAGATAATGGTAGAACATTATGTATTCCTTGTCATAAAACAACAAAGACTTTTGGTGGTAGGTCAAACATTATAAGTAACGCACCATAAAGGGAATATGAGTGTCTTAGAGTGGATCGTCTCAGGCGGTATGATAGCTCTGGTGGCCATCCTCATCGGGGTCTATAAGGACGTCCGGGACCGGGACAACGAGACCAACGGCAAGCTCGGCCGGGCCTACCAGAGACTCGACGAGGTTAAGAACAAGATGGACGACACCTTTACTCGAAGGGAGGTCTGCGAGGTCCTGCACAAGCAGATCCGTGACGACCTGACAGAAGTGAAGATGGACATCAAGACCCTCATAAAGAAGGTCAAGTGACCCGAGACGAGCTGGTCAACCTCATAGCCTACAAGATATACGAGATACGGTCTAAGAGGCAGTTCGACTCCGGGGGCGCGGAGACTGACTGGGCCTTAGCCCAGAGGGCCGTCGAGCACTTCGAGAACCCCGACCCTTCCAACTGGGTGTGGAGATACCGCGAGGGCGACTTCAAGGACTTCGAGGAGATATACAAGCAGTATGAAACCCAGTCTACTTAGACAATGGTTACTGAAGTGGAAACTGCGACTCTGGGGTTACCACGACATCTTCAGGTGTGACTGCGACCTCTGCCGGCATTACAGGATCTCTCACAGGATAGCGAAGTCGGAGGACTGATGCTTGAGAAAGCGAAAAGCTCCCGTGAAGCTCGAGATGGATAGGACGATGCTCTTACACGACCTTAAGAACCTCGCCGAGAGGCAGAAGAGCCTGGCCAACGCCTGCGACAAGTTGTATTTTGACCTTGAAAAGTTCATCAACCAAAGGAGGATGAAATGATGGCTCAATGGGTAACTTCTAACCCGATCCTTGCTTGGGCGGGCAGTCTGGTGATAGCGGTCCCCGCGGTGTGGGCGGCGATAATGAAGTTCAGCCCTAAGATCCGGAGGATAATAAACATCAACGCCAAGCTCTCGACCTTCATAGAGGACTTCCTGGAGGCGGCGCAGGACCATCAGCTTACTACGGATGAGATACAGAAACTAAAGTCGGATTACGATGCACTTCAAGCAGCGTTAAAATAAGGAGGGACGCATGAATCCTAAATGGGTGGTGTGGTTGTGGGCGAACTTCGGGCAGAATCTACAATCCGAATACGATACTATCAAGGGCTGGAAGCTGGACCCCAAGGTAGAGGAGATGCTAGACCTTATCTGGAAGAACATCTCTCCTACCCTTCAAGCTACCTTGTGGGCCTTCATCAAACAAGTCTTTGACAAGTGGGGTCCGGAGGCTGCGAAGGCGATACTTGCGGCGATCCTGTCGAGCCTGAAGGCGGAGCTGGCGGTCTAACGTAACTAAAGACGCTATCGGCATCGACCATGCCGTCACGCTTCAGGGCTATATTGGTTATGAGCACCTCTTCTCCAGCGCGGTATTTGTTTATCAGGTTATTCCACCTCGAGAAGTTCCTTATCGGTTTACCCTGCCATGTTGGGTAGGCGTGGGTGAGGAAGCTCTTGCCGTCATCTCTTTTAAAGAATATATGATAGAATGTCCCGCCGTGGTAGCTAGTCCGGTTCTCGACACCGGTGACTTTGTAGACGTTCATTCCGATCCCCCTATCCCAAGAGCCTTCTTGACTTACTTTAAGAAGAAGTGGCAAAATACCGCAATCAGCAAACCGAATATAAATAGAAAATCCCTAACGTTTTCTGGCGTCACATCCTCTCCTGCAAGTCTGTGAGGGCTTGCTCATACCCATCTGCCCATTCACATTTAGTATCGTCTGTTCTAACGACCTTCATCCCCATTAGCACACTCTTGATGTGGTCTTTAATGGCTTTAGCAATATTCCCCGAAAATTCTTTTCTATCCTGAATAATCAAGCCATATAGCTTTCCACTTATTACTTCTTCCAATTCATACCTCGTATCGGCGGGCTTGGGAGTAAAATTAAATTCTTTGCATCTACTCTTGTCGTATGGGGCGTTGCATATCCTACAAGTTGCGTCCATACAATCGCAAAGGAAAGTTTTGCCACAATGCCAACAAGTAACTTCAGGGTCTACACCTTTTGTAAACATACCATTGTTAGTATATTCATCCTTCTCTGCCTTATGCTCTATGGACTTCTGAAATTTACAAATACCATCAGCTATACAAATCTTCTCTGCCTTATGCTCGGCGGGCTTATGAATATGACAATACCCAGAATCATCTATCGGAGGCATCTTACAACCATCTATATTGCAAACTGGAAAACTGCCCTCTGCCTTATGCTCTATGCCTGTGCCGTTGCATTTAGGACAAACCTGCGAACTAATCATAGAATCATTATCATAAACATATTTTGTCCCGCCACATTTCTGACACTTCTTCACTTCGTCTTTACTTGGTATCATAGTTTTTCCTTTCCACAACGCTTACATTTCATGCCTAATGTCATCCAGAATTTATCAAAAGGATTCCATTCTTTTATGGGTTGCCATTGATGAAATCCTAACCAACACCAGAAGTTCATATCTTTTTCTCCTTCATCATTCTACTTGCAGGACATAATAATCTATCAGGGCAATATGGACACTTGCTTAAATCAGGAGTTCCCTCTTTTCCATAATACCATTTACATCTACCCTTACGAGGTTTCGTAGTGGGGAGCATTTTAGACCCTCCTATAATTTACTCGCAAAATATTTTCTATATGGTCTTAACCTATCCGACTTTTCCATAACTTCTTTAAAAGGTAATTTAAAAGCCCCCATAGTATTACTCCATGAAGCAAGAGCAATAAATTCAGGATTACTATAAACTTTTCTATCTCTCATAGTGTAAGCACCTTGCCGATTTTCTTTTAATATAGCAAGGCGTTCATATACACTATCAAAAGTATCTTTTTCTCCCACATATACATACCAACGAGTATTAAATTTATCCCTACCATATTTTTTTAATATACTTATAGCCTTCAGCACACTTGGTTTATAGGCAATATCGTCAAAAGCGAACCGCAACTCTTTATGCCTAACTGATACCAAGTCCTTACATAAACTATCTGTGAGCAACCTATGGTCTAATCCCTGATTAAAGTCCACCATAAGTTTTTCTTTTTTTATCTGCGAAATTATCAATTTAAAGTGTTCTGGTAAAGCAAGAATATTATTATCTAAAATAGTAATCTCTTTTGATTCCCTATCCCAAATATCGTATATATCTCCCACAGGTCTTATCCTACCCTCTTTTTTAGGCACGATACAGAAATAGCAGTTGCGAATACACCCTCTTGTAGTAAAACCTAAATTTATATGGGGCTTAATTTCGTCTATCTCTTTCGGTAGTTCTATTGATAATGAATACCCCGAACCACCAACCTCGCAACCTTTCCACTCATCGCACTTTGGCTTGTTCCAGTCAAATACACAAGATACATAAATTTTATCAGCCCATAGCCTAAAGAGTTCATTATTCCACATTACTTCGTCGCCTCTATCAAAATGATATTTTTCTATCTTTTTAAGGGCAAGATTGGGTATCGTGCTATCTATGTCTATCAATAAAACTTTCATATCCTATCCTTGGGGAGAGCTTGGCAGGATTTCGATTGAAAGTGTATACGCCTTCAACCTGTGGGTATCATTATCGGTGTCTGTAGACAGCTAACGATACGCATTTGTCTCCTTTTGCCTGCACAACATCAAGACAAACCACAAGCTCGCCTCATTATTTATCACGCAACAGCTTCATCCCATACTCTAAAATTTTTATTCTCATTTCAGCAGCAGCATCAGCATCAGCAGCATCAGCAGCAGCATAAGCAGCAGCAGCATCAGCATAAGCAGCATAAGCAGCATCAGCATAAGCAGCATAAGCAGCAGCAGCAGCAGCATAAGCAGCAGCAGCATAAGCATAAGCATAAGCAGCATCAGCATAAGCAGCATAAGCAGCAGCAGCAGCAGCATAAGCAGCAGCAGCATAAGCATAAGCATAAGCAGCATCAGCATAAGCATAAGCAGCATAAGCAGCATCAGCAGCAGCATAAGCAGCATAAGCAGCCTTTTTATTTTCTTTCGACGGGTCTTTAAGGCACTTCTTCGCTGCCTCTATCGCCAGGCGAGGACGTTTGTCGTCGGGATGTTTCTTCTCGAAAATATCTAAGACTTGTTCTGCAGCGAATATGGCGTAACTGACATACTGCGCATATTTCATCTTTCGGACAATAGCCCAGTTAGCCCAGGATAGTAACTGCCTGTCTTTTTTAGATATGGCCAACTCGCATAGTTTTAAAAGATCCGTTTCTTTTTGATTCTCAAACCACCTTATTCCTTCACCGCAAGCGCCTTTTTCTTTAAGCCATGCTGATGTTAACTTCATAATCGCCCCCTTTTAAAAGCGTTTGTTAGATGGTCTATAATTTCGTTCACCTTTAAAAATAATTCTCTTTTACTTGTAGTATTGGGATGGCCTAACCTATCTATTGGCATCGGAAGCCTCCTTTGGTGGCTCTGGCTCTTTATTGGCAAGAGACGCACTACAAAAAGGACACGTTGCGTGAGTAGGGTTTATACATGCCCCACACTTCGGGCATATCCAACCCATAGGTCTTGGTTCAGGCCAATCCCCTCTTTGCGGTGGATAAGCGGCATACATTGTTATGCTATACGGCGGTAAATTACTCATCCTTCCCTCCTTCAAGAGCAGTCTTGGCGATTTCTTCCATTTCACATAATTCAGTATAAGTCGTAAAAAACAATTTCTGCATAGGGTCATTTGCATTGTCATATTTCAAACCATGCTTCTCCATAATGTCTTGTATCTTATTATAACGGCCCTGCATACTTTGTAGAGCCTCTCTATATTTAGAGAGTTGGGCTTGGAGTTCAACTATTTTATCTTGTTGTGTTCTGATAACCTTCGTTAAATTAGACATTATTCCTCCTTAAACCATTCATTTAAAGGACAATTCTTACCACAGGGTATTTCCTCTTTCGTAATCTTTTTAGGTATCTTATTGAGTAGGGCGTGGGCGAGTAAATTTAGAGTTTCTACATTTATCCTATCGCCAATAGTAACTCCGTATGCTCCGCCATCTTTTTTAGAAATATTCATCGTCTATTTACTCATCTTAAAGAACTCAAAGGACATATATATGAACATTAGTCCCATACCGCCAAAAAATATTCCTGCGATTACCTCAACAGATGTAGATAAAAGTTTACTCATAAACTCCTCCTATTTTCGTGGAGCAAGAGCTTGGCAGGATTCTAACCCGCTTTGCTATTCAATCTCTCTATTTCAGAATAGCCACAAATGCGGACACGGACGCAATCGCCCGACTTTCGTCTACCGAGTATGTGCGTTTTCCACAGAACGCCACAAGCTCTCGCCCTCTATTTCTGCTCTTTCGGTAAATCATGTCTCCACGGAAAGAAGTCCGTTACAGTCTGTAAGTTTAAATACGCTATACCAACAGGCTCAACTTCGTTCAACTTCCCTTCTTTGATAGCGTTCATAAACCTTCCACTATCAGCTACCCAAGAAGCGTTAGAGAGCTTTAAGAAGTCGCCTATTTGTTTCTCAACCTTACCGACTAAATGATAAGTTACTGTGCGGAAAAAGAATTTCTCTTCTATCATATCTTTATAACTAGATATTTCCTTTACTTCATCGCAACCTAACTGCTTTTTAATCTTGGAAAGCGTTTCTTCGGAAATTTCTATAACTGGCATAGTATTCTCCTTTTGGTTTTTACCTCGACCACGACCTCGACCACGACCACGACCCCGACCACGACCCCGACCCCGACCAAAGTGTATTTATATTTCCTATCGTAGCAATCACAAACTAATCACCTCCTTAAAAGCTCTCGCCCCGTTATAATTGATTATCGTCCTTTATATCTTCTTCTTTTATCTTGTAAGAAGCCATCACAAATCCATCGTGCCGACAAATAAATTGTTTTTCCTCAAAGTAATCCTTATCTGCTAATACTCTCAAGAAACAATGATTACAAGTCGGGCAACAATAAAATACATATTTAAACATCTTGTCCTTAATCATCTTGCTCCTCCTATAACCCAAAGGGATTAAGCTAAAAATAGTATCATTAGTATAGTTATAATGGGATGTAGTCCAAACCAATGCCATAATACTATTGCAATAGGAACATTTAAACTTTGCAAAATCGCCGTCGGCCCGGCCCTCCTCCACGATTTCATGCTCCTTAAGTAACATCATAACCCGTGCTTCTTGGCATACTCGCTGGCCAGCCCGGCGACGGCCAAGAGCGTGAACAATATCACCCCTATCACGGCTATAATCATTTTAGAGCCTCCTTAAATACCATGTTTAAGAGCTTCAAGTCCACCTTAGGCAGCGCCCTCTCCAAGATCCTCAGATCGTCCAGTAGGGCCTCGCCCTTGTAGAATTTGACCCATTCCTGGGCCTCTAAGGGACTTTTGTGCCACCAGAACAGATGGTGGAACACGCAGAGTAGGAGCACATTCTGGCGCTGGTAACGAAGTCTGGGGTGGGCGCCTTTTGAGAGTATATGACTGACTTGGACGGGCATGTGCCGGCGGCACTTCTCGCAGACCTCACCGCGCTCTTTGAGAAGGACCTCTCGGAATAGGGCGTCAGTCTTGGTGAACTTGCTCATCTTTCAAAAACTCCTTCGGGTCCGGCGCTTCCAGCTGCATCTTCTTCGACACATAGGCGTCCCGGAGCCACTGCTTAGATTCCTCGCTCATGTTCTTGACTAGGGGCTTGATGACATACATGACAAACGTATCCAGCTGCGCCACGCTCTCGCACTTCTGCATGAAGTCGTAGAGCGCGGCGTCTCTGGAGTTATTGTATTCTTCTTTGCTTAGTTTTTCGTCCACTAGAAAGGAACTTCCCCTATTGGCGGATCATCTTCACTATCATCCATAGCCTTATGAACGTCGTCCAGTGTATGATCTAAGGCAACCACGAGCTTTTCACCTTGTGGAAATATGCTCTCTACCGACTGATAGTCGTTATCCTCGGCCCAGATGGTCTTGACTTTCATGCCTTTAAGTTCATCCAAGTCCATATCGAGATCGGGCTTGGCATCTTTGACGAGCTTCGCCACATATTTAAGGTAGAGATTTGACTTTTCCCCTAGGTTAAACGTCATCCACCTTGTCTTGTGGGGGAACTTGTAGCCATCTAGCTCAAACACAAGCCTTATAGCCGGGCCTATACGGGCGTATTTGCCCTTAAAGTCGTGCTTCTCATCGTATTCGATGTCTTTTATGATACCTGTTACAAACTCGCCCACCTTGACCTTTTCAAAGTCTTTAGGGTCACGCTTTGGTGCTCGCATTTATGCCTCCTTTTTTACCGCGCCTTTAAGGCGATATATCGCAAGGCAGTGCTTGAATATCTCAAGACCCGCTTTGCGTTCGTCCGGCGTTATGAGTTTCTCCGAAAAGCTCTCATCGTCGGAACGTGGTATGTTAAGAACCCTTATTTCGTCTACCTTAAGACCTGTTTCTTCAAGCATCTCGGCGTAGGTAGCCACTTGAACTATGTATTCAGGGTAGCAACCGCCCTTTCCGGTTTTCCAGTCTTCCAAGGTAAGTATGCCGTTGACCTTGCCATAGAAGTCAGGAGTGCCTCCGCAACGCAAGGTCTCGGAGACGATCGGTTTTTCTACCGCTATCGGCTCTATGGTTTTGCCCTGCTTCCATCCGTTGTAGGACTTAAGGCAGTTCTGTGCCAAGGTTATCTGGTTAGCGGTGTAGTCTTTAGTATCTACCTCTTTCCCGTCGAGATCGGCTAGAACTAGCGAGTGCGCTAAAGACCCGATCATAGCTTTATCATCCACAAACTTTCTGCTTTCAATCCCGTTCAGTCCCAATTTATTACTCCAGGCTACGAGTTGGTTTTTATTCCAGCCCAACTCCCCGACTATGGTGGTAACACCCGGAACGGGAGAACCATCTTTAAGGAAGTATTTAAGTTTTGCTTTTATCGCCACTTGGCACCCCCTTAAAGTCTTTTGGCGTAGGTAGAGCAAACATCTTGTCCTCCGTCACGAAGGCCATGGTGTCATCGGACTGCACCTGATATTCGAGATACTCCTCGCTATCGGGCATGAAGCTGGCCCGATTGATCTTGGCCTTGATGATCCTGCCTCTAAAGGTTACTTCTACTATATCACCTACGTTGAATTTCTGAATCATTTTACACCGTCCTTTTTATATTGTATTAGATTCGACAACCGCTCTATTTCCCGCATTATTTCACGATATTCAGCGTCGCTACGAGCCCGCATGGCATCCATCTTTTGCTCATAGGCCTGATCTTCTATTGCTTGCGTCTGCTCTCTTATAGCTTCAGTCTGTTCCCGCATGGCTTCTTGTCTTTGTGTTTCATCATACTCAGCAAGAGCCCATAAAGGGGTAGCTATAAGGAGTAACAATACCACTAATATTAACTTCTTCACTTTACTCACCGTCCTTCCCATAAAAAAAGCCGACGAGAGCATCCCCGCTAAAGGATTTCTGCACACGCAGATTGGACGGTGAAGTCTTAGCTCTCGCCGACGAGGTTTCAATAAAAAATCCGTCCATGTCATTTAGCGGGATTGTTTTCATAATACAAGTCTATATAATGATTCCGAATTTGTCAAGTTATTTTTTAAAATAAATTTCTTCTGAAAAATATCTACCTATTGACAAATATAGAAGTCGTGGTATACTTATAATTGTAGATATGTATGCCTTTAGTATTGCACCGACACGTTCTTGGTTCAGGACTTGTGATATATGCGGCCGGAAACTTACTCGTTATCATAAATGCTTAAAGAGGGTCAGTGCCAGAAAAAACTCCTCTCGTAAATATGGACGTGGCCGAGTTAAATAGAGAACTCGAGGCCGCCCAAGGTAATCTGGAATCCGAGACCAAAGTCTCAGAAGGCCTGTTCAAGGATCTGACTTCCGCCCAAAAGGTGAAGTTGGAGGCCGAACAGGCCGTTTTTGTTGTTAAAACCCAGATCCGCTCGCATAGGGGTAACATCGAGGTCTATAAGGAACGGATTAAAACCTTAAAACACTATATTAAGGCGGAAGCCGCGGGGCTGCAATAATGCATGACCTATTATACGGCCAGGCTATTAACCAAGTCAAGCGCAATTACCACCGGCCGCGCCTTAACAAAAGCCAGCTCATAGAGGCCGCAAATCTACGTTTAAATGCAGAAAATAATAAAAATAAATTAAATAATTTAATTAGTTCAATAGGCCGCCAAACAGAGGGGGAGCACCATATCAGTGGAAAAGTCTAAAAAAGAGCCCATCACGTCTTTTGGCGGCCTTGCTATATGAAGAAAATTAGTGAATATGCCTATAAGATGAAAAAACGCCCCACAAGGGCGGAAAGAATACTTCGCAAGGCTTTTCGTAAGGAACGGCTTGCGGCAAGCCCACAAAAGATATTAGGTTATTACATATTCGATTTTTTTGTGCCTAAAATAAAAGTTTTAATTGAAGTTGATGGTGGCTACCATAACTTGCCGGAACAAATCGAGAAGGATGCAAAAAAACAAAAGTTCGCAGAAACCCACGGATACCATGTTTTTAGGGTAAAAAATGAAGAAATAGAGAAGGATATCCAAGCGGTAATAGATAATATTATGCGGTATTGTGAACAATTTGGTATGCGACGTTCACGGTTTTATACTACCAAAAAAGTATCCCATGAAAATTTTTATAAAAAAGAAAACTTTTCTTGTGCCAATAGGTATCACAACATAGAATTTAGGCGGGAAAACGCATGAAGCATAACGGCTACTCAGTAGGTATAAGGTTAACGCCCTTATCGGGTAGATGTGCGGATTGCTTGACAGTAAGCGAAGGGGTCTATTTTACGGTATTGAGCCCTGGCCAGAGCCTGAAATCAATATTCACAGAACCGTCTGCCCTCACGGTGCTAAAGCCCTACGACCGTGGCATGGGTAAACAAACTTAACTAAGCTCACATATAGTTCTAGAGCATGGCCTACTAAATACGTAGGGTAAAGCGTCGTTTTGAAAAGAACAGATGGAGGGAAAAATCCGTGCGTGGGGACGAAATCGGATGGGTGGCTAAAGCCTTGAAACCTACTCAGGACACTTACGCCACCCCCTCCGTTTTATCATATAAACAGGCTTCAAACGTGAGTTAATAGTTTTAAAAGGTTATATGGGCTTCATAGACAAGGTCTGGCAGAGGTTCAGCAAGAAGGAGAACAAATTCCCCCCGCATGAGGGATTACCAATACCCAAGCCTAAACCCATAGAGAAGTGCAAGACCTGTGAGATTACCACCCAGAAGCGGGGCCAGGCGCCGTTTAAGGGTAAAGACGGGAAGATAAGTAATCAAAAAGGTGCTCATGGAAGGTGAAGTAAAACTACCAATTTCTACGCATAAAGGCCATCGCTTTCCTAGTGGCAAGGACTGGAATGGTAATCGTAATGGCAGGCCAGTTGCTCCCGAGATCGAAGAGTTGCGCCAAGCCTTGAGGGCGGTTCGTAAGCATAAAGGCAACAGGCCTCTCTTAGTCCATGCGGTAGAACGTGCCTATATTAACGACAATGTGCTCGTGGCGCTACTGAAGAAGCTCGTGCCGGATAGGGTCTCCAAAGAGTTATCAGGTGAAATTAAGGGTGGAGATACAAAGATTATTATAGTGAGGCCTCAAAAAAATGAAGTTATCTCAAGTCTTATGGAACAAGAATAGGCCATATATTCTACACCCAAGCGGTCGTAAGCGTAGGTATGGAAGGATAATAGTCTGTGCCACTTGCGGGGAGAAGTGCTTCATCAAAACCGAAGAGGTTATACATCACATAGACAAAAACAAGACGAATAATAGAATTGAAAATTTACTAATAACAGATAATGTTGAGCATAAAAAATTACATGCCCGAAGTTAATATACTACCCTTCCAAGATAGTTTCCTGTTTTCTAAAAAAAGGTTTTGTGCATTGATTGCTGGGATAGGAACCGGCAAGACCTATATGCTCTTATTGAAAGCGTGGAAGTTTTGTGAAGATTACCCTGATTCTTTGGCTCTTATTGTTCGTAAAGAATATACAGACTTGCGTGATAGCACAATGAAAGATTTTGAAAAATACTTTGGAGTGCAAGTTGATAGCAACAAAGAATATCGCTTTCCGAATGGTTCCACGATTATGTTTAGGCATGGATCGGAAGTCAACGTGCTAAAGAATGTAAACCTCTCATGGGCAGGGATTGAGCAGGCAGAAGAGTTTTCTACCTCAGAAACATTTGATTTTATTCGTGATCGTCTCCGTAGGGATAATTCCCCCTATAGGCAATTATGTGTTATAGCTAATGCGTGTGGTCATAATTATTTATGGAGATTATTCATAAACAACCCACCTTCTGATGAATACCATTGTGTAACTGCCACAACTTTTGATAATGAGAAAAACCTACCAAAAGATTTTATTCTTGACCTTAGACGAATGGAAACAGAATCACCAAATCATTATATGCAATATGTGCTCAATTCATTTAACGAAGTTGACTCTGACGACTTCCTCCTCACCCATGATGTAGTCTACAACTCCCCTAAGCTCTCGCTCTTCAACCCCGGTGGACAAAGGCGCATCATGGCCGTGGACATAGCCAGGTTCGGAGGAGACGAGATAGTCTACTCAGTCCTTGAATCCAGAGGTGCCGTAGCCTGGGAGCAGATCTACCAGGAGGCTTTAAGGGGTAAAAGTTTGATGGAGACCTGCGGTAAGATCATTGACATGCGCAAGTCTTTAGAGATAGACCTCATAGTCACCGACGACACTGGCATGGGCGGAGGGGTGACAGACAGATTAGACGAGCTTAAGATTGATGTTATTCCCTTTAACGGCGGGGAAGAGTCGGGACATCCCAAGTGCTTCAATCGCCGGGCAGAGGCCTACTTCAAGCTCAAAGAATATCTTGAGCGGGGATGGATAAAGATACAAAACGACCACGACCTGCACGAGCAGTTACTTAGCCTGAAGTTCAAATACAAGTCAGAGGGTAAGCGCATCATTACTAGTAAGGACGAGATGCGCAAAGAAGGCTTGAGAAGCCCCGACAGGGCCGACGCTTTGTGCATGGCCTTATACTACTCCGACAAGCTCTGGGACCTGCCCAACGACCGGCCTGAATACGGTATCACGAACATGAACCTACTAGCCAACGACAAGATGCACCCGGAGTATGCCATTAACGATGATTAAGAACCTCGAGACCTTGAGAGACAAGATCCTTACGCTAGAGCCCTTCGACCTGCATAATAAAGCCGTCATAGACTACTTCTGGTCTATCGTCCAGAGATACGAATACAACACCATCAAGACCAAGGAAGAAGGCCTGGAGATCCTCGACAGGGTCGGGAGGTTCTTCTGGCTGGTCAAGGGTAACAATATCGCCGGAGGGGTCATATTCCTGGCCTACGTGACAGCCTTCGACGAGTGGACCTTCCACGCTTACTGCGACATGGATGTTGCAAGGTCCATAGACAAAAAGGGTCACTTGCCTTACCGGGCGGCCAACCTCGTGGTCAACTGGTTCTTCGAGAACAAGGCTGAACCTGTTTTATACACCATGCACGACGTCCGTAACCGCGCCGCCACCAGGCTCTGCAAGTCTCTAGGCTTCCAGGACGGCGGCAAGAAGATCATACCCGAAGGGGAATTTATAACTATGTTCTTAACCAGGGGCAAGCACGAACTAAGGAGGAAGTTCCATGGGGATAATAGGTAGCCTTATCACGGGTATCGAGAGGATGTTTACGCCGTCAAAGTCTGACAAGGGCGCGCCTATACCGCAGCCACCGCCTTTGCCTCCGGCCCCGAGCCCTGACACGGCCCTGGCCGACGCACAGAAGCAAGCCGACGACAGACGTAGGGCGATACTGGCCACAGGCGGCACCACCACCACTACCACCCCTGCCGGAGCGAAGCTCGCCCCGACGCAGGTCGCAGGTAAAACTTTACTGGGGTCCTAATACATGGCAGCCGACATACAGAGAATAGTAGACGCCAACAAGCAACTGAACACCCAGCGTAGTGACTGGTTAAGCTACTGGCAGGATATTGCGGATTTCGTCTTACCCCGCAAGGCGTGGATAACGACGGTAAAGTCTAAAGGCGAGAGGCTGCAGTTTAATTACGTGTATGATTCAACGGCGATCCGTAGCGCCCGCACCTCCGCCGCCGGCTTCCACTCTAACCTTACGAACCCCTCGTCAAAGTGGTTCGGCCTCGAGACCCGCAACAAAGCTAAGATGAATAGCCACAACATCAAGAAGTTCTTCTTCGACAGCCGTGACGCCGTGCTAGGGGCTCTGAACAGCTCCAACTTCGACACCAGCATGCAGGAAGGCTACATGGATGCTCTAGTGTTCGGCACCCTGAACATGTTGTCCCAGTCAGATACAAGAAAGAAGGTCCGCTTCACAACAATCCCTATTGAACAATACAACATGGAAGAGGACGCCTACGGGCGCATTATAGCCATCTACCGCAACTTTAAATACACCCCAATGGAGGCCTACATGCTCTGGGGCGACAAGGCCGGCGGGGACGTGCCGGAGATAATAGCCGCCTGGGAGAAGGACCACTCCACGGGTAAGGCCTTCGTCGACATGGACTTCCTCCACTACGTCGGCCCCAGGGAACGCAGGGACTTCACCAAGCGTGACTCTAAGAACATGGCCTTTGAAAGCGTATGGATCAACCCTAAGGGCAAGGACGGGCCGGAGCTCATATACGAGAAGGGTTTTGAGGAGATGCCCTACCACGTGGGAAGGTTCTACAAGGACGCTACTGAAGTGTTCGGTTACTCCCCGGCGATGGACGTCTTAGCCGACATCAAGCTCATGAACGCCTGCAAGAGAACGACTCTGCGCAGGGCCATGAAGGAGGCCGACCCGCCTATATCAAGTCCGTATAAAGGCTATATGGGACCCTTGAACTTCAACCCTGCGGCCATCAACTACCGGGACCCCAAGCATGTGAACGACAAGATCGAGCCCCTGACCTGGCAGTCCAGTTTCCAGATAACCAAAGAGTTCATGGAAGAGGTAAAACAAAACATTATGGACGGGTTCTACGTGAACCTCTTTAGGAGTCTTTCCGAGATCACCAAGCAGATGACCGTTCCGGAAGTGCAGCGCAGGATAGCGGAGTCTATGACAGAGTTGGGTCCGGTCGTGGGCCGACTTACCCAGGAGGTCCATTCGCCCCTTATCCTCCGGACTTTCTTCATACTCTACCGGAACGGTGAACTGCCTCCTGTGCCTGAAGAGC
>Ga0209777_10003533_pt1 | contig 19246 bp, 15 predicted proteins | sample FrelakmetHBP12HB_FD_187147 | JGI IMG/M metagenome (GOLD analysis project Ga0209777, IMG submission 187147) | Freshwater lake sediment microbial communities from the University of Notre Dame, USA, for methane emissions studies -HBP12 HB (SPAdes)... | ecosystem: Environmental > Aquatic >...
TGGCGAGCGGCTGTGCCAGCCAAGGACGACTTCCTCGGGGACGTCCCTGCCGATCTCCTGGGCGAGACGACCATCCCCAGCGGCCACGTGGAAGCCTTCCACGACGCCTTCGCCCGCCTGCACCGCTTCTTCGAGCAGGACGTGCGGGCCTACAACGACGGCCAGCCGTTCAAGTCCGATGGCACGCGCTACGCCAGCGTCCACGACGGCGTCAAGCACATGAAGTTCATCGAGGCCGCGGTGAAGAGCGCCAAGGCCAACAGCAAGCCTGTGAAGATGTAGCCCGCGTTGTAGAAAAGAGGAGAGAGGAGAGAGGAGAGAGAAGCGATCACCGTAGCGGCGTGTGCTCACTTCTCACTTCTCACTCCTCGCTTTTGTTCTCCACCTTCCTTTGCGGGAGGGACATGGAGGAGGGGCCAGGGGCCTGTCCGGGTTATTGGACAGGCCCCTGAGCGGTGTGGGGCAACACCGTTGTCCGCCGTAATCCGAGTTCCGCCGCGGCTCTGAAACGCATCGCCGCTGCAGGCGGCGCCGAATCCGCAAGGATGTCCTAATCCCATGTTCCAGCGTGCCCCCAAGAGCATCCGTCTCCACATCGGCTTCTTCGGCCGGCGCAACGTAGGCAAGTCCAGCCTGTTGAATCCCATCACGCGGCAGCAGGTCTCCATCGTCTCTCCGCAGGCCGGGACAACCACGGACCCGGTTGAGAAGCCCATGGAACTCCTGCCGTTGGGGCCGGTGTTGTTCATTGACACGGCGGGTCTCGACGACACCGGCATGTTGGGCGAACTCCGCATGCAGAGGACCAAACAGGTCTTCGAGCGCACCGACCTGGGGGTGATCGTCGCCGAAGCCGGGGCCTGGGGCGACTTTGAGGAACAGATTCTCGCGGAACTGAGCGCGCGGAAGATTCCGGCCGTCGCGGTCTTCAACAAGACGGACGTGGCTCAAGTCCAGCCGGACATCATAGCGAAGCTGGCAGAGCAGAAGATCAAGGCTGTGCCTGTCTCGGCGCTGACGGGCGCCGGCATTCTGGATTTCCGCCAGGCGCTCCTGGATGCCGCGCCCGCAGATTTCGTGAATAATCCCGCCATCCTGGGAGACCTCGTCGGCCCCGGCGAGATGGCTGTCCTGGTTGTGCCGATAGACAAGGAAGCCCCCAAAGGCCGCCTGATCCTGCCGCAGGTGCAGGCCATCCGTGACCTCTTGGACAGCGATGCCTACTGCATGGTGGTGAAGGAACGGGAACTGAAGAGCGCGCTGGAGCGGCTCAAGGCCCCGCCCAAGCTGGTTGTCACTGATTCGCAAGCGTTTCTCAAGGTTGCCGCTGACACGCCACGCGGGGTGCCGCTGACGAGTTTCTCCATCCTTTTCGCGCGCTTCAAGGGCGATCTAGTGACACAGGTGCAAGGCGCTTTGGCCATTGAGACCTTGAAGGCCGGCGACCGCATTATCATCGCCGAAGCTTGTTCGCATCATCCGATAGGCGAAGACATCGGCCGCGTGAAGATTCCGCGCTGGCTGACGCAATATGTCGGCGGGAAGCTGGAATTCCAGACGGTGCAGGGGCATGATTTCCCAGCCGACTTGACGCCCTACAAGCTCGTGATTCATTGCGGGGCGTGCATGCTCAATCGTCGCGAGATGCTCAGCCGCATCCTGCGCTGCCGCCAAGCCGGCGTGCCCATCACCAATTATGGTTTGGCCATCGCCTACAGCCTGGGTATATTCGAACGGGCGCTGGAGCCATTCCCGGCGGCAATGGAGGTGTACAGAGCGGCAAGGAGGTGAATCGTGAAGATCATCCTGAGTAGAAAGGGTTTTGACGGAGGGACGGGGGACGGCGAAGTACCCAGCCCCATTTTCCCGGATGGCAAAATCCTTTCTCTACCAGTCCCTTCTGATGAAAAGGATTCGACATGCTACGAGAATATCCGCTGCCACCGTGGTGTTGGCGGGAAACTTGGGGCCATCGTGGCGGATCTCACGGGAGATCGCGCGTTCGCCAAGAAACCCGCGCATTTTGACCCCGATCTCCGAAAGGAAGCGCTCAAGAGGCTTCCAGGCTGGTTGCCTTGCTTTGGGCAGGTAGGTGCTGCCCAAGGCCACTTGTATAACCAGAAGGTTGGTGTTGACGGTCTTTTCCTTTTCTATGGTTGGTTTCATCGTGTTGTCAAGAAGGACGGCCATTGGGCTTACGACCCTGATGAACCAGACATTCACGCCCTCTGGGGTTGGCTTCAGGTTGGCGAAGTCTGTGATATCGCAAAGGGGCAGGACGTTCCATGCTGGGCACGTTACCACCCTCACTGGAGGTTGTTTCGTTTTCGTAAAACATTCAAGCGGCGGAACACATTGTATATCGCCAAGCGGCGTCTCGATTTCCTGGAATGCGCGGGCAACCTGCCGGGCGGGGGCGTGTTCCCTAAATTCGACAAACCGCTACAATTGACGGCTGATGGAAAAAGCCGCAGGAACTGGAAGTTGCCATTCTGGTTTGCTGGCCCCACCGCACTTTCATATCATGGAGACAAGAGCAGGTGGAAGAAAACTGGGGCCGGCGTCCAACTCCATTCCGCCTATCCGGGACAGGAGTTCGTCCTCGACCTTGACACACCAAAGCGCCGGGATGGTGCGGCTTGTTGGCTTAAGGAGATCTTTGAGCAAGCCTCCGGATCACGATCTAAATCCACTCTCCAAGACCGTATGAACGACATTCAACTCACCTTTGTTAAGAAGTAGCGTCTGGCACAAAGGGCCAGGCTGAAATGGCGTCTGGCCTGAAGGGCCGGGCTGAAATAGCCAGGGGCGAAGCCCCTGGTTGCGAGCGGCACGGTGGAGGCAAGCCCCAACGGGGCGGGCTGGCTCAGCAACAGGAGGTGAACCCATGCCCCAGTCCTTGTCGGTCGTGTTGGTGCATTTGGTCTTCAGCACCAAGAACCGCGAACCCGCGATTCATTCGGACATACAGCCGGAACTTTATCCCTTTCTCGGCGGCGTCGCGCGAGACTGTGGCTGTGCCATGTTAGACAGGGGCGGCACGGAAGACCATGTACACCTGCTGTGTTCGCTGTCTCGCACCATTACCATTGCCGCCCTTGTTGAGGAACTCAAGACGCGTTCATCCAAGTGGCTCAAGACCAAAGGCCCAGCATACGCGAGGTTCCATTGGCAGAGCGGATATGGCGTATTCTCAATCGGACGCTCACAAGAAGCGGTATTAAAGAAGTACATAGCAGCACAGGCGGAGCACCACAGGAAGTTCTCGTTCCAGGATGAGTTTCGATTGTTGCTCAGGAGGTACGGCGTTGAATTCGATGAACGCTATGTTTGGGACTGAGCCAAGCCCAACGCGCCCCTTCAGGGCTTGTCGAGTCTCGGTTGGCCTTCTACCAGGGGCTTCGCCCCTGGCTATTCCAGCTTGGCCTTTCAGGCCAATCACTGGGCAACCAGCGCGCCAGACGAGTAGGCCAATCACGGAGCAACCTAGGCATCAGGCGGTTAGGCAAAGGACGGAGGCCCTTTGACCAAGCCTGACATCCTCTCCTGGCTGCGCGAAGACGATCCCAAGCGCCTCAAGGAACTCTGGCGCCTGGCCGATGAGGCGCGCCGCAAACACGTCGGCCAGGCCGTGCATCTGCGCGGGTTGATTGAGGTCTCGAACCACTGCGTGCGCGAATGCGGCTACTGCGGCCTGCGCGCCAGCCATAGTACGCTCAAACGTTACCGCATGAGCGAAGAAGAGATCCTCGATTGCGCGCGCCAGGCGGTGTCCTTCGGCTACGGCACGGTGGTCATGCAGGCGGGCGAAGACTACGGCATCACAGGGCCGTGGCTGGCAAAGGTGGTCCGCAGGATCAAGTCGGAAACGCCCCTGGCCGTCACGCTGAGCATGGGCGAGAGGCCCGAAAAGGACCTGGTGCTATGGAAAGAGGCCGGCGCGGACCGCTATCTGCTGCGCTTTGAGACTTCCGATCCCGAGCTCTATCGCCTCATCCATCCTTCCTTGCCTGACCTGGTCTCAGATCGGTTAGCTATCTTACGCTGGCTCAAGACTCTGGGCTATGAGGTCGGGAGCGGCGTGATGATCGGCATCCCGGGCCAGACCTATGACAGTCTTGCCAACGACATCCTGCTTTTCGCGGAGATGGACTTGGACATGATCGGCGTAGGGCCATATATCTCACACCCCGCCACGCCGCTGGGGTCGCCGGGGACAGACAGCCAATTTTCAAACTGCCGAAAATTGGTGTCAGTCCCCGGCGAACAGGTGCCAAACTCAGAGATGATGTGCTACAAGGTTGTCGCCCTGACGCGGCTCGCCTGTCCGGAAGCCAACATCCCCAGCACCACGGCGCTGGCCACGCTGAACAAGGCCACGGGCCGCGAACTGGGCCTGCTGCGCGGCGCCAACATCGTGATGCCCAACCTGACCCCTCTGCAGTACCGTGCGCTGTACGAAATCTACCCGGCCAAGGCCTGCATCTTTGAGGACGCTTTTTCCTGCCACGGCTGTCTGAAGGGGCGCATCCTGTCGTTGGGGCGCGAACTCGGGACCGGCCAGGGCGGGCGGAGGCGCGAAAAGGGTTTCAGGTTTCAGGTTTGAGGTTTCAGGTTTTCAGACCGCCGCGCCTGACCTGAAACTTGAAACTATCTCGCGCCAGCATCGTCACTACAATTCCGCGGCCTGCCCAGTATATTGCCATTTCGGAGGCGGCGGCCAAGAGAGCAAAGCCCAGGGCCAGAAGCAAGACAATGATTGAATGGTTGAACGCGACACGCATCGGCCTGATGGGGCTGGCAGTGCATAAGTTCCGCGCCGCGCTCTCCATGCTGGGCATCATCTTCGGCGTGGCGTCAGTGGTGGCGGTGATTGCGGTCAGCGAAGGCGCGCGCGGTGAAGTGTTGAAACAACTGGCCGCCATGGGCGCGAACAACATCATGGTCACCGGCCTGGATTGGCGCTCCGGGGGCAGTGAGAGCCGCGACCTCAAGAAGAAAACCCGTATTCGTTCCGAAGGTTTGACTGTCCACGAAGCCGACGAGGCGCTGGCCGCCTGCCCCCTGCTGCTCAGGCACGCTCCAATCCGCAAGGTCTATGCTTCGGTGCGTTTGGGGGAGACGCCCATTTCCGCCGACGTGGTCGGCACCTCGCCGTCCTTCCTCCAAGTCATGGGCTACCGGGTGCGCGAAGGCCGCTGGCTTCTGCCGCCGGATGAAAAGGAAACGCGCCGCGTGTGCGTGATCGAGGAAGCCGTGCGGCAGGAGTGCTTCAAGCTCGAATCCGCGGTCGGCCGCGCGCTGGTCATTGACCATGAGCCTTACGAGGTGATCGGCGTGCTGGAGAGCAAAGAGGCGTCTTCGGACCAGAAGTACGATGTCGTGGACATCAAGCAGCTTAACCGGCGCATTTACATCCCGCTCTCCGCCGCCTTGGCACGCACGACCCGGGAGCCGCTCTCCGACGAGGTCTCGGAGATCATCTTCCAATGCCGCAGCGCCAGCGACGTCCACACCGCGGCGAGGCATCTCAACCGCTGTTTCGAGACCTGGCACAACATGCAGTCCGCGCCTGCCGAGGAACGCGACTTCAGGGTTCGCGTCGCGCAGGACCTGGTGAAGCAGACCGAGGCCTCGCAGAGCATCTTCAACTACGTGATGGGCTGCTCCGCCGGCATTTCGCTCGTCGTCGGCGGCATCGGCATCATGAACATCATGCTGGCCAACGTCACGGAACGGCGGCGCGAGATCGGCATTCGCCGCGCCGTGGGGGCGACGCAGAGCGACATCCTGCGGCAGTTCCTTTTCGAATCGCTCAGCATCTGCCTGCTGGGCGGGCTGATGGGCTGCATGTTGGGTGTCTGCTTCACCTGGCTGGTACATTACCTGACCCAGTGGCAGACCGTGCTGGTGTGGTGGAGCATGATTGTGGCCCTGGCGGTCTCGCTTTTGGACGGCGTGGCCTTCGGCACGTATCCTGCCTGGAAAGCAGGCAGGCTGGACCCGATAGAAGCGTTGCAGTACGAATGAGGGCGGCGGCGCAGCGGAGGCAAAATTCCCATGACGCTACAAGCACAGGCGGCAGGGAGTAGTCCGGAACGCATTGGTTTCGGCAAGCGCCTTTTGGCGGCACTCTTGGATGTCTTCATTGTATGTATCGTTGGTGGGGTAACAGGCGCTGTTTTTGGCGGGGCGCTGGGAGGTATGCTGGGCGCAGGGGCAGGCTCCAGACCCGATGGGGCAGCAGTTGGAGGGATCGTCGGCGGCGTGGCCGGCTTCGTAATTGGCATCAGGTTCGTCGCCATTGTATACGGGCTCTGGGAAGGTTTGACTGGAGCTGCGGCAGGCAAGCGAGCAATGGGCATCAGAATTGCCAACGAAAATGGCAGCAGGGCCACGACAGAGGCGCTGATGACCCGATACGCGATCAAGAACATGAACTTTATGCTGTTCATAGCGTGTGCCTTATTGGGCATAGGCGCGCTAGACAGTATTGGGAAGCTGGCCGGCTCCATCACTTTCATAGGGTGTTTCTTTGTGCTCGGCGAAAAGCGCCAGGCCTTTCATGACACGCTGGCCAAGACCGCGGTTTTCAACATCTCGGACATTCGCTAGATGCGCTACCGGCAGTTAGGCAAGACCGGCGTCACAGCTTCCGTTCTGGGCTTCGGCGGCATGCACTTCCCGATGAAGGATGGGCGCGTGGATCGCGAACTGGCCATTCCGATGATCCGCCGCGGGATCGAACTCGGCATCAACTACCTTGACACCGGCAAGTGGTACTGCGGCCAGGACAGCGAGCGCGCCGTGGGCGAGGCGCTGCGCGGCCTGGACCGTTCCAAGATTTACCTGGCCACCAAGTACGCCAAGGCACAACCGACTGCCGCCGACCTGCGAGAGAAATTCGAGACCTCCCTGAAGCTGCTGCAGCAGCAGTACGTTGACTTTTACCATTTCTGGGGCATTTCGTGGGAGCAATTCGAGACTGAGCTGTCGCGCAAAGGCGGCCCGCTGGAGGCCTTCCTGAAACTGAAAAGCGAGGGCCTGGTCCGGCACCTTTCCTTCAGCTTCCACTCAAAACCAGAGGACATGAACCGGCTGGTGGACACAGGCATTTTTGAGACGGTGCTCTGCCAGTACAACCTGCTCGACCGCTCCAACGAGGACGCCATAGCCTACGCCGCTGCGAAGGGCTTGGGGGTGGTGTTGATGGGGCCGGTGGGCGGCGGGCGGCTGGGGGCGCCGTCGGAGGCGCTGGGGAAGGTGCTGGACACGCCGCAGCGCGTTTCGACGGCTGAACTGGCGTTGCGCTTCGTCTTCTCCAACCCGAATGTGTCCGTGGCGCTCTCCGGCATGAGCACTCTCCGGCAGGTCGAGGAGAACGTGGCCACCGCATCGCGCGATTCCTACCTGACGGTGGAAGAGCGGCGGAAGATCGCCCGGGCCATGCAGGAGAACAAGCGGCTGGCCGACCTCTACTGCACCGGCTGCCGCTACTGCATGCCCTGTCCGCAGAAAGTGGAGATTCCGCGGGTCTTTGAGCTGGCCAACTACGACCGTGTGTACGGGCTGAAGGAGGCGGCGCGGGACGGCTACACGGAGCTGCTGGAAGGCCGGCACTGGAGCAAAGGCAAGGACGCCCGGGCCTGCGTGCAGTGCCGCGAGTGCGAGGCGAAGTGCCCGCAGAAGATTCCGATTGTTGACCAGTTGGCCGCCTCTCATAAGCTGCTCACCGGGCAACGTTGAAAGGTCAGGACCGCCATGAGCCAACCCGCAGTCCGCACCCAGCCGTCTCACGCGGAGACGCAGAGGCGCAGAGAGGAGGATGATTCCAGAGAGTCGTCCTCCGCAATCAACACGCTGCCGTGCATTGAGCTCTGCGGGCACAAAGTGACGCGCCTCATCTGCGGCGGGAATCCGCAGTCGGGTTACTCGCACTTCACCCAGGAACTCGACTGGGAGATGGTCTGCTACTACACCATGCCCAATATCCAGAAGCTGCTGGCGGGGTGCTTTAGCCACGGCATCAACACCGTGCAGACCCGCGGCGACAGGCTGCAAATGCGCATGTATCTCGAACACTGCCTGAACGGCGGAAAAATGCAGTGGATTGCCCAGACCGCCTCCGAGTTTGCCGACATCCGCGCCAACATCCGCGAGATCGCCCAGTACAAGCCCATGGCCATCTATCACCACGGCACGCACACGGACAATTCCTGGCACTCGGGCAAGATAGACGCCGTGCGGGACATCCTGAAGATGATTCACGACACCGGGTTGCCGGCCGGCATCGGCACTCACATCCCCGAAGTGATCCAACACGCCGAGGAGAAAGGCTGGGAGACGGATTTCTACATGGCCTGCTTCTACAACCTGGCGCGCGGCTACAAGTCGGCCCCCGCCACGCAGCAGGGCGCGTACGCCAAGGAGCGCTTCCCTGCCGAAGACCCGCCGCGCATGGCGGCCACGATGCGCGCGATCCGCAAGCCCTGCCTGGGCTTCAAGATCATGGCCGCCAACCGCAACTGCACCACGCCCGAAAGCACGCGCCGCGCCCTGCAGTTCGGCTACGACAACATCAAGGCCACGGATGCCATCGTGGTGGGCATGTTCCCCAAGTACAGGGACCAGGCCGCGGAGAACGCCGGGTTTGCGCGCGAGATACTGAGTGGATCGGGTGATCGAGTGATCGGGTGATCGGGTGATCGGGCGAACAAACAGCCTTCCGAGGCCGTTACTTTACCCGATGGCTCGATCTCCCGATGGCCCGATTTATTATTTCATATGCTGCGGACAGAGAAATCGAAGGGAAACGCCGCTTTGCCGCAAGGCTATCCTGTGGTTCCACCAGTCTGTATCTACCGCGTTCAACACGGTTGGCCTGCGCTGGCTGGTGAGTGCGGCTGCGACGTACTTCCGGTCATCGCCATGGAAACTGCTTAACCGCGGGTCACTTGGAAAGGCAGCGAAATCGGCAGCATTGCTGTTCCTACGGGCAAGATGAACCTGCTCGCAACGGGAGGTCACCGCCTGGTTCTCCCACACCCATTTCATGAAAGCATCGCCCGCGCCAGGTTGCCCTGACATGCTCAGGTTGTTCATGTACTCGGAAAGGATGAGCCTTTCATCGTCCAGCACGATCATGCCCGTTTGGGTGATCTTCTCAAGGGCGTCCACACAGGCACTCCGGCACTTCAGATCGGCATGCGTCTTCCGGCCATTCGCCACAACCGGTACATTGACATCCACAACAAAGGACGTCACGCTTGCACCGCCCTCTTCCGTCTAATCGCGGCCCTTGTCATTGCTGCCATTTCCCCGAACTGGTTGCCAAAGAAGTCCTTGGGCCAGTTGACGATGTCTCCGAACATGTCCAGTTCAAGAGGCGACAACCTGGAGTCCCCGTTGGCTGTTTCGCAGAAATAGAGAGCCGTCGTGTCAGGGTTGATTTTTCGTTCCGCGATTCTGCGCTGGAGGCGCTTCAGAAGATGCTCGCTGTGGCTCTCAAAGATAATCTGCACTTTTCTGGTTTGGACTGCATCAATGAACACATCCGCGAGGCCGGCTTGCACCGCAGGATGCAGGTGGATCTCCGGCTGCTCCAAGATGATGATGGAGCCTTTTGGCGCGTAATAGCACAGCACGATGGCTGGAAGAATCTGAGAAACACCGAATCCTACGTCCGTGATCAGCACATCTGCCGACTGCGGATTCCGCCTGACCTTCACGCGGTATATGTTGCCTCCTTCTTTGGCGAGCGGTTCGACATGGAAGTCGCAAATGAGATTCAGTTCCTTCAACCACGTGGCCACCCGTTTTTCGAGGGTTTCAGGTTTCTTGAAATGACCCCTTGAAAGCAGCAGATTGGCCTCACGCGCCGCCAGAAGAGCCTCAACGACACGCTCTCCGCGCTGCCCCATGTCGGTTGGTTCAGTGCCGGACGACCAGGGATACTCTCTCCTGGGGTACTCCCGTAACGGGCCAAGGTATTTTATCGCGCTGAAGAGTCTCTCGAACTCAAGTTGCAGGTCCGAAAGAAAGCCCGCGTTCTGGTATCGGGCGTTGACCTCGTTTGGAAATCCGTAGCATTTCACGGGCGCGGGGAGGTCCCAGGGGCGGCCGCGAGACTGGATCAACTTAAAATCGCCGGAAGTGGAAGCGAATAACCCATAGCCGAGCTTGCCTCCAGACCTGCGCTCCATGGCAAATGTGCTGTTCGCGTAGGAGTAAACGATCTTGTTAACCACCGGCCGCTTCTTCTCTGTTTCGATGATCTCCACCTGAAAACCAATCTCATCACCCGAAAACAGGTCCGCCTTCTTGTTTTCGGGCCTCTTGATGGTCAGCGGCTTGGGCAGTTTCCAGTGGATGGACCAGCCAAGACCTCCAGGCGCCTGGTGGCCATGCACCACATCGCTGAAACTGCCGAGGTTGGCAAGACTCTTGTCGCTGCCGAAGTCGAGGACCTGCAAGCGGTCTGTGGACTCCACTGTCTGCTTAATCATCAAGAGCAGTTGGAGAATGCTCGTTTTCCCAGAACTGTTTGCGCCGAACAAACCGGTGATGGGGGCGAAGCGCATCTTTTCGATTCGCTTCCACGACTTGAAGTTTTCAAGGCTCAATTCGGTAATCATCCGTCAGCTTCCCCGTCTGGCCCCTTGAGAAACGCGTTGTGTCAACTCTGTCAGTATACCGGGGTTGAGCAATACAAGAAAGCATATTCGTCCCTTCTCGGCCTCATCACCTGGAGAGGCAGAGATAGCCGGATTGCGCTTGGAAATCGGGCTCGAATAGGCTATCCTCCGTTTCGTCTGTAGTGGAGGAAGTGTTTCCGGAAGGAGGGACGAATGAGAATCGCAGGGCTAGTGCTGGCGGCGGGCATGCTGCTGGTGTCGGGCCGGGTCTTCGCACTGGGCTTGGACGTAGGCCCTGTGCACATTCATGGCACAGACGTCAAAGTGGGCGATGAAACCACGCTCAAGATCGTGGTGGACAAACTGAAATACGAGGAAAAGGGGGACTCCAAGGTCCTCAGAGAGATCAAAGGACACCGCAAGGGCGACAGCGACGACAATTTCACGATCAAGGTTGACAAGGACGAACTCAACGACAGCAGCAAGGAAGTCCTGGCCAAGATCAAAGAAGACAAACGCTATCGCATGAGCATCAAGAAACTCGACGAAGGCTGGCGTCTCCAGAAGATCAAGCTGGACGACGACGACTAGGTACTGAGTACTGAGTACTCAGCCGTGCTTTCGTGCTACTCGCCGGATTCCTCCTCCTGGAACTCCGCTTGGGGCCACCAGGTGAACGTCTTCTTGTGCTTGCCCATGCCGACTTGGCCCCAGCGGGAGATGTAGCCGCGGCAGTCAATATGGACATGACAGCGCACCGAGTCGTCGCTGTCCCATTCATACACCCCAATGCCGCCGGGCACGACGGCGCCTTCCAGTTCCAATTCCCGGCAGGCGTTGCCGATAAGGATGCCGTCCTTGCGGTCAATCCTGCCGTCGCCGTTCAAGTCGTCCATGCGTTTGTCGCCGTCTTCGTCAATCACCAGGTCCACCGCATCGCCGTAGCAGTGGCGGCTGTACGCTGCCCCGCCAATGGAGTGGTTGTACTCGGGCGTGCGGAAGGCGCTGGTAAGCCAGAAGCGGGTCACTTTGATGCCCTTGGCGCGCAAACGCTCACGCAACTTCGCCAGTTTGTCAATCAGCTCCGGCCGCAGGGCCAGGACGTTGGTGTGGCGTTCCGTGGTGTAGACCTTGTGGCCATCCGAAGTATGGTAATCCTTGAACGCCACCAACTGGCCGAGGTCAAAATCCGGCCCCAGTCCAAGCGGTATTGTCTCCGGCGTCAGGATGGCGAAGAAGTGCGGCGGTTGGTATAGGCCAGAGTTCTCTCGCACGCGCCGCACGCTGGACTGAGAGGGCTCCAGGTACGCACCGATGGGTTTCCCGTTGACTTTGACGGCCGTCCTCCCGTTCTGCTGCTGAAACTCGGCGTGGGTCAGGACCAGCACGTCCAATTGCGGATTGTTCCCGCGCAGAGACCCAGGAGACGGTTCCGCGCCGAGTGCGGATTGCGGAGCGGCCGCCACTGCCGTGGCGTGACCAGGCAGAGCGCGCGATGTTGGCAGCCAGGACAGCCGGTAAAGGCCGGGCGCCGCGGGCGCGCGGCAGGACTGGCGCCATCCTCCCGCTGTCTGGGTGGGGGGATTGAGTTCCCCGCCCTCGTGGTCCCATATCCCTGAAGACGAAGCCGCCACGAACATGCCCCTCGCGGCACTGGGCACAGGCGACACGTGAAAGTCCGCGCCGGCCGGGACGAAAAGCAACCTGCCCGGCGCGAACTGGCCGCCGAAGCGCTGCGGCCCATTGCTGTTTACCTCGATGCGCCAAGAGGCCACTGGCGTCTCCGCGGGTTCGCTGGCGACGGGAGGAACCTTGGGTTGGCAGCGTGACTTGGCGAGCATTGCGCCGGCAATGAGGACGGCGACTAAGGCCAGAGCCGGCAGGTAGGCTTTGAGACGGCGGCGGGATGAAGGCTGCACTGGACGGTAGGTCATCTGAATCCTCGTGGTGACATTCTCGCCCTGGGCCCGCGGCGAGGAGACTTCATTATTTGTTATCGGCTGATAGGGCCGCTCCTGTTAACCTTAACCCGAACTTCTCACCGCAGAGGGCGCGGAGGCACGCAGAGGCACGAGAAATGAGAATAGAGGAGTGAGTAAAGAGCACTTCTCACTCCTCGCTCCTCACTCCTTTTCTCTGTGCACACTGCGTCCTCTGCGGTGAGCGAGTGGCGGGAATTGCGGGCAAATTGCTCAGCCTGCGTCCGCCGAACTCGGCCACGGCGTCGAACATGGCCACGACGTTCTGCGGCGGCACGTCGGACATGACGTTGTGCACCTGCTGGAAAACAAAGCCGCCGCCCGTGGCGAACAGCTCCAACTGCCGCAGCACGTGCGCGCGAATCTCGGCCGGCGTGCCGTTCGGCAAGACGTGGCGCGTGTCGCAACCGCCGCCCCAGAAACAGAGCCGGCTGCCGAAGTCCTGCTTCAGGCCAGCAGAGTCCATGCCGTTACAGGTGATCTGGACGGGGTTGATCGCGTCCAGGCCCGCGGCCAGCAGGTCGTTCAACAGCGGGCGCACGCCGCCGCAGCAGTGCAGCAGCACCTTCACGTTCGCCAATTGCTTCGCCCGCGTCCACATCGTCTTGTGGCGGGGGAAGAAGAACTCGCGGTACATCGCCGGTGAAAGCTGCGGTCCGCTCTGCATGCCCAGGTCGTCGCCGAAGAGGAGGATGTCAATATAAGGTCCAACCGCGGTGAGGAACTTCTCCAGATTGGCAAGGTGGATCTCAACCAGGCGGTCGAGGAGCCTGTGCACTTTCTCCGGCTCCGCGGCCAGAGCCAGGAGGAAGCCGTCGTTGCGGCAGAGGAACTGGCCCCATTCCAGCAGGTTGCCGCCGAAGAGGGCCACGATGGCGCGGTCCGTCGAGGCGCGCAGCGCCTTGGCTCCGGCCGCCAAATCGGCGCCGGGGCCAGGCGGGGCAGGGATGGCCCAGGTTACCTGCTGCATGGCGTTAGTGAGCGTCCCGAGGTCGTCGGGAATGCCCTCCAGGAACGGCCAGCAGGTCTGCTCGAAGTACAGCGAGCCGGCTTTCTGAATGCCGATGGCATTCCCGGCGCCGTTGTGCAGAATCCAGTCGCCCGTGCTGCCTGCCCGCACATCCACCCAGGCGGGGATGAGACAGTCGCTGCCGTCAGGCAGGCGCCAGGGCTTCCAGAAGCGCTCTGCGCCGCAGAAACCCCGGCCCAACTCGATGGCGTCCACGCCGAAGCGCTGCAGCACGTCTTCGTCAATGATGGCGAGTTGCTGGATCATGTCATACACGCGCGGCAGGCGCTCCGGCAGCCCGAGATGCCGGCGCAGCTTGCGGTATGCAATCGCCATGATCCCGCTGGAGCGGTGAGCACCGAAGTCCACAGGCACACGGTCAGGCTGCACGTGGTTGATCGCGGAAAGAACGCGCTCGCGGCCGGTCATTGGTTTCTCCCTCCTCAACATTCACCACAGAGGCACAGGGAACTACAAGGCTGAAGGCAGAAGGATGAAGGATGAAAAACGAATCCTCAGGGGCCATTCCTTCATTCTTCATCCCTCATCCTTCATCCTTAATCTTTCATCCCTCATCCTTGATCCTTGCAGGTCAATCCATGTGGAAGACCTCTTCCATCCCCGCCCACCACTCAGCCGCCTTGCGGTCCCGCAGCGGCCTCTGGCAGGGGATGCAGTGTTCCCACCACTTCTGCGTAGTGGGATCGGCGGCCATCTGCTTCATGTCCACCTCGAAGTTCTTGCCAGTATACTCGAAGTAGCTGAACAGGTAGTAGCGCCCCTCATCCAGCTTGCGCAAGTAGATCGAGTAGTTCCGGATGTGGCATTTCTTGATCATCTTCGGGACACCGGGCCAGACAGCCGCATGAAGCTTCTTGTATTCCTCAAGCTTCCCCGCGTCCAGCCCGATGACCTGGCCGTAGCGTGTGACTTTTCGCATGTTCTGCTCCTTTCGGTGACATTATTTCGTCAGCGTTGCTGTAACTCCTTAGAAGTCCGGCAAAATCGTGGAGAACAAGCGGGTTTCGCTCGCAAATCAGCGCCTTCCGCTTGCGGATTAAGGGCGATTGCTTGCGGATCAGCGGCTTTCGCTTGCGGATTAGGGGCGATTGCTTGCGAATTAGCGGCATCAAGACGAAGCTTCTGGCCATCATTCCGGGTCCGTTGCCTGTCTGAGCTCTTGGAGCTCCCAGGGATGCATTGTCTGGCGTTAGACATTTGCTGCAACCTCCTTCCTGGCAAAGCGGCGCCAGGCACAAATGGTGGATGGTGTGTGGTGCGTAGAGCGTGGACCGTGGCGAGTGACATGTTGCACAAAGCTCCTATACCCGCCCTGCCTCAGCGGGTGCGGTGTGGGGCGATCCTCTGGATCGCCTGGCGACCCAGCGGGTCGCCCTACGTTGCCCCCCTGCCTGAGCGGGTGCGGTGATTTGCAACGCAAGACAGCTTCCCACAAGAGTACTACGCATATAGCGCGCCACAATGCCAACTATTCTTAGAACCACGATGTATAAGGGCTGGACTAGAGGGGGATAGGGAGGCAAGCGGCGCTGAGGGTTGGGCGGGCGGGCGTTTCCGCTGGGCTGGCAGGCCGGCAGCGGGTCATTTTGACCATGTCATATTGACACGATAGTACCATATGCTTTGCCCACTTGACGATACGCGGAACCCGCCAGTTCCAATCTCAGCCGTTGGATCGGATTCCTTGCAGCAAACCCAAGGAAACTAGCGTCTTGGTAATTGTAATAAGAACAGAGAACGTCCTGCCAGCACGGGCGTTTATAAGGAGGGAAGCCATGAGCCAGCGCCTTTCTTTGCAGTCGGCAGGGCGAGTAGAATCGTCCACACATTGTGCATTGGCGGGGGGATTCCCTGATGTGCTCATGCAACGGCGGCGCAATCTGAAGTTCCAGGGAGTCACGCGTCACGCGGCACACGCCACTTCCGTCCTGCTTTTCCTGCTGCTTGCTTCCGTGGCGGGCATGGCTGCCGAGCCCACTGCAACGCCGGCAGCCAGTTCTGCTGGGAAACAAAGGAGCACTGGTCTACGCCTGCACAGAACAGGTGCCTGTAATGAGTAGCCTGTCCCTTAGTTTTCTTAGTTTTCTTAGTTTTTGCGTGTCGAACCGGGGCCAGGACAGTTCTAGAGCACTTCACGAATGGCTGTGACCTTGTGGCACGGCCTTCCAGGCCGTGGACACGGGCAAGATGCCCGTGCCACGAATGCGCGAGGATACACCCAATCGTGAACTGCTCTAGCCGGGATTTCTTACCGCAGAGGACGCAGAGGAAAGGAGTGAGAAGTAAGAAACAAGAAGTGAGGAGTGCTCTCTACTCGCTCCTCTATTCTCGTTTCTCGTACCTGTGCCTTCCTCTGCGTTCCTCGGCGTCCTCTGCGGTGAGAAGTCCAGGCTAACGCTTCTCGTCGAGTACTTCGCGCACCTTGCGTGCGAGGGAGCCAAGGCGGATGGGCTTGGGGAGGAAGTGCGCGCGCGTATCGGCCTGGCCCTTGGCGGCGAGGATAGGTTCCGCGTAGCCGGAGACGAAGAGGACCTTGAGGTCGGGCCGCCGCGCGCAGAGCTGTTCGACCAACTCCGGGCCGCTCATCTCGGGCATGACGACGTCCGTTATCACCATCTTTATCTTTTCCTTGTGCTGTTCGAAGGCCGCCAGGGCCTCGGCCCCACTGGCAGCGCCAATGACGGTGTAGCCCAGTGCCCGCAACATCTCGCAGGCGATAACGCGCACCTCCGCCTCGTCTTCAACCATCAGCACGGTCTCAGTGCCCCGCGGCACGGGCTGGGGTGAGGGTTTGGGGGGCCAGGCGGGCTCACCATCCGCCTGCGGCAGGTAGACCTCGAAAGTCGTGCCCAGGCCTGGGGCGCTGTGGACCAGGATGCCGCCGCCGCTTTGCCTGACAATGCCGTACACGGAGGCCAGCCCGAGGCCTGTGCTTTCGCCCACGTCCTTGGTCGTGAAGAACGGTTCGAAAAGGTGCGCCTTGACCTGCTCATCCATGCCGTGGCCGGTGTCGCTGACAGCCAGCTTCACATAGGGGCCGGGGGTGAGGCCGGGATGGGAGCGGCAATGGGCCTCATCCAGCTCGGTGTTGGCAGTCAGGATGGTCAGTTTGCCCCCCTGGGGCATGGCGTCGCGAGCGTTAAGGATGAGATTCACCAGCACCTCACCCACTTGCGCCGGATCGGCCTTAACGGGCTTCAGGCTCGGGTCGGCGGCCGCCTCGAGGGTGACATTCTTGGGGATCAGGGCCTCCAGCATCTTGGTGGTGTCGGCAACGATCTCGTTGAGGTCCAGGATCCTGGGCAGCAGCATCTGGCGGCGGCTGAAAGCCAGAATCTGGCGGGTCAGTTTGGCGAGGCGGTTGCCGGTGTTGAGGATTACCTCAACCTGTCTGCGCAGGGGATCATACTCAGGCAGATGTTTCAGGATCAGCTCGGCCTGGCCGTTGATCACAAACAACATATTGTTGAATTCGTGGGCCACGCCGCCGGCCAGTTGCCCGATGGCTTCCATCTTCTGGGACTGGCGCAATCGTTCCTGCGTCTTGCGCAGCCGCTCTTCCGCGGACTTGCGCGCGGTGATGTCGGTGAAGAAGACCGACAGCCCTTCGGCCGCGGGGCAGCAACGGCATTCAAACCACTTCTCAAGCGGGGCCGGATAGAACTCCTCGAACCTGGCCGTGGCCTTGTCGGCGAGCGCCCGGCGGAACTCGGAGCCGAAGCGCAGCTTGGCGGCCTCGGGCCAGACTTCCCAGACGCTCTTGCCCAGCAATTGCTCGGGGCGCATGCCCAGGAAGCTGGCTGCGGAAGGGTTGACGTAGGTGTAGCGCCACTCGCGGTCAAAGGCCGCGAAGCCGTCGGCGATGCTCTCCAGGATGAGCAAATTCTTGCGGTGGGCCTCGCGCAACTGCTCCTCAGCCTGTTTGCGCTCAGTGATGTCGCGCCCGTAGACGTTCACATATCTGGAGGCCGGGAACGGCGCCCACATGAGCATGAGCGTGCGTCCTTCGCATTCGATCTCCGTGTCCACTTTCCGCCCGTCTCTCAAGGCCTGGGCCAGGACCTCCCAATGTTCTTCGGGCAGGCATTCGCCAACCTTGCAGTTCCATTTCCGCAGCAGCGGGGCGGCGGCGGCATTGGCATAGAGTACCGTCAAGTCCACGGCTATGCGCAGGATTGCATTGGGGTTCTCGCTCGGGAAAGATGCCAGTTTCTTCATTTCCTCTTCCGAAAGCTCGCGTTCGCTGATATCGCGGAGGTTGCATTGGATCATCTTCTGGTAGTCAACCAAGCTGGCGTTGGCGACAAACTCCACATCAAGCGGCCGGCCGTGGCTGGGTTGAAGTATCAAGTGTTCATAGCGGACGTGACCTTCGCTGCGCAGCACCCGGAGAGCAGCCTGGCACGCCTCGACCTCCTTCTCAAAGGCGCCTACTTCCCAGAGCTTCTTCCGCAAGAGTTCCTCGCGCGGATAACCCAACATTCTAGTCAGGGATGGGTTGACGCCGGTTATCTCTCCAGTGTCCGCATTGAGAAGCAGGATGCCGTCCCGGGACGTTTCAAAGAGCTGCCGATAGCGGCTCTCTGAGAGCCACAGCGCTTGCTGGGCTCGCGCCCGTGCGGTCATGGATGAGGCCATTGGCCGGAACAGAGCGAAGTAGAGGGTGACAACAACTACCGTGGTCAGGAGGGCGCCATCAAACGCGGCGGCAAGCTGTGGGGAGGGGAAGTGCAGCAGAGGCAGAAGCAGCGCGATCAGCACATCTGCCACGAAGATGACGGCTATCGCAAAGATGAACAGCCCTACGCGTACGGCCTGGAACTCAGCTGGCTCCCTGTCTGTTTGTGCCGGCTCGGCAGGTTCGGGGCTGGAAGGCATGGTCATCCCACGAGGAACGTGTAACCCGCTGGTTGCGGGTTGGGCATGTTCTAGCCCGGAGGCATCTCCCTGCCCCCATGCCATAAGGGGCCTGCTGCAAACTTCAAGCCAAATTCTGGGGGTAATCTCGGAGCTCTGGAATGTGGTTGCCTGACACCGAGCCTTTCAGCTGTCGGCTCGCGGTGACGTCACACGCGATTTCAGAGCCGCGAGCATGTGGGAGCGATACGGCCGCTTGCTTACGCGCGCGGCTCGGAACACTGCCTGGCCCGCCACGGCTTTCCGAACAGCGCCTAAGTGTCGCCGGCCACAGCGGCATGCCACTTGCTAACAACCAAGTCATCATAGCTGCTTGTAAGGTAGCAGCGTGACAACTGCGTTTAGAGCATAATAGGGAGGGAAAGGCTATGGAAGTCAAGAGCGAAGTCATCAGATTTCCTTTTGCCGATCTCGTGCGTTGTCTTCTGCAAAAAGGTACGCTGAGCGCTGAGGACCTGGACAGAACGTTCCCGGCCAGTATCCGCAAGTGTTGCGAAGCTCTGGATTCGCAAGCCATCATGCTCCTTATGTTGGATCCTTCCGGGCAGCACGCACGTTTTCAGAGCGTCTACTTTTCCCCGAATCTATACGGTCCCGACGAGAGCAAGCGGCACTTCTTCCAGGACAGGGCCAAGGCCTTGCTTTCGCAGCAGATGAATTGTTGCACCACTGCGAAATCTGGGAAC
>Ga0209777_10003534_pt1 | contig 19242 bp, 15 predicted proteins | sample FrelakmetHBP12HB_FD_187147 | JGI IMG/M metagenome (GOLD analysis project Ga0209777, IMG submission 187147) | Freshwater lake sediment microbial communities from the University of Notre Dame, USA, for methane emissions studies -HBP12 HB (SPAdes)... | ecosystem: Environmental > Aquatic >...
ATCGGCGCCGATCTTGAGTTACGCCACCCCAGGTAACAGTCAAGTGACCCTCGTCTGGACAGCGCCATCCAGCAACGGTGGCTCCTCTGTCACCAACTACAAGATCTATCGCAGTATGACCTCGGGCGGAGAGGTCTTCCTCGCCACGCTCGGCAATGTCCTCACCTGTACCGACCTCTCGCTCACGAATGGCCAAGCATATTACTATAAGGTCAGCGCTATCAACTCGGTCGGGGAGGGACCTCAGTCCAACGAGGCCTCGGCCATACCAGTCACCGTACCATCAGCTCCGACGCTCACATCGGCCACGCCAGGTAACGGTCAGGTTGTCCTTGCATTGACGGCTCCCTATAACGGTGGCGCCTCAATCACTGGATATAAGTTGTACCGGGGTGCGACTTCGGGAGGAGAAACATTCCTCATAACGTTAGGCAACATCTTAACGTACACAGACACCACGCTCACCAATGGTCAGGTGTACTACTACAAGGTGAGCGCTGCCAACTCCGCAGGAGAGGGAGCGTTATCCAACGAGCTTAGCGCTACTCCCGTCACCCTGCCGTCGGCACCTGCCATCAGCTCCGCTATGGCTGGTAACGGTCAGATCGTCCTCGTCTGGACAGCGCCATCCAGCAACGGTGGCTCTCCGATCACCGCCTATAAGATCTATAGGGGCACCGCTTCGGGCGGAGAAACCCTGCTCGCCACTTTGGGCAACGTCCTTACCTATACAAACACCGGTCTCAACAACGGCCAGATCTATTACTACAAGGTCAGTGCAATCAATTCGGTCGGCGAAGGACCTCAGTCCAACGAGGCCTCGGCCATACCAGTCACCGTACCATCGGCACCGACCCTTGGTTCCGTCATCTCGGGCAATGGCCAAGGTACCCTTGCCTGGACGGTTCCGGGCAATATTGGTGGCAGCTCCATCACCAATTACAGAATCTATCGCGCCACTACCCTGGGAGGAGAGACCCTCATCGGTACGGTCGGCAACGTTCTAACTTACACTGACACCGGCCTCACGAACGGTCAAGCTTACTTCTATATGGTTAGCGCCGTAAACTCCCAAGGCGAAGGCCCCAAATCCAACGAGGTCTCTTTCGCTCCTGCTACCATGCCATCATCACCTACCCTTAGTTCGGTGACGCCCGGGAACGCGCAAGTGGTCCTCATCTGGACCGCACCCAGCAGTAACGGCGGCAACACCCTGACAGGCTACAAGGTTTATCGTAGCACGACCTCTGGCGGAGAGACATTGCTCACTACGCTCGGTAACGTTCTTACCTTCACGGACACCAGCCTCACCAACGGTCAAGTATATTACTACAAAGTAAGTGCGTTGAACGGGGTGGGTGAGGGACCGCAATCTAACGAGGTCTCGGCCACTCCTGGCACCATGCCTAACGCACCTACCATTACCACCGCCACGCCTGGGAACGCACAGGTCGTGTTAATTTGGACGGCGCCGAGCAACAATGGTGGTTTCCCCATCACCAACTACAAGATCTATCGGGGCACGACATCGGGCGGGGAGACCTTGCTGACGGCCGTCGGCAACCTTCTCACTTATACGAATCCAGGACTAACCAATGGTCAAAAATACTACTATAAGGTCAGCGCGGTAAATGGTGTCGGAGAAAGCCCTCTCTCAAACGAAGCCTCAGCCACGCCTGCCACCGTGCCGACCGCGCCGACCCTGAGCTCCGCTACACCAGGCAATGCCCAGATAGTCTTATCATGGTCTGCACCATCCAGCAATGGTGGGAGCGCCATTACTAACTATAAGATTTACCGTGGGACAACAACAGGCGGAGAGACATTGCTCACTACGCTCGGTAACACCCGCACATATACCGATACCTCGCTCACCAACGGCCAGATCTATTACTACAAGGTCAGCGCCGTCAGCTCGGTCGGAGAAGGATCAAAGTCCAACGAAGCCTCTGCCACCCCAGCCACCGTGCCTGGTTTCCCCCAGAGCCTCATAGCGACCGCAGGCAACGCTCAGGTTGTCCTCACTTGGACCACACCTAGCAGCAACGGAGGGGCCTCGATCACCGCCTACAAGATTTATAGAGGAATCACATCGGGCGGGGAGACGCTGCTTACGACGCTAGGCAACGTCCTGACCTACACCAACACCGGCCTGACCAACGGTCAGATCTATTACTACAAGGTAAGTGCGCTGAACGGCATGGGCGAGGGTCCTCTCTCAAACGAAGCCTCCGCCACCCCTGTCACCTCTGTGCTCACATACAACTATCTGGTATCGAGTAATGTTGTAAAGGATTCTTCAGGAGCAGTTGTCTTTACCGGCTCCAACATGAGCGCCGCAATGAACTGGGCGTTGTCCCATCCGAACACCATCACCTATGTGCCTGCGGGAACTTATGTCCTGCCCGACCGCGTGAATGGTTTCGCCGAGGGAACCACCCTTTACGGCGATGGGCCCGAGCAGACCATCTTCAATTTCCAATGGACTCGTGCCCAACGTCTTGAACCTTACGACCAATGGATTTGGTGGACCTTCGGATTCCAACCCACGGATGTGAGTCATGTCACCATCAAGCAATTCACGGTAACTGGCGACGGCTGCGTCCGTTTCATCACCAACAGCGGGACCACCAGCAACAACGCGGTTGAGGACGTGGTGGTTCGGGACACCTCGAACATTCAGGTGGATTCCTTTGGTTCCCTTGTCGCCAACAACGGTGCCGTCGCAGATGGGTACAGATTCATCCGTTGCACCGCTTACAATACTGGTGGCGAAGGTTTCGGCCTTTGGGGAAAGGACGCGGCAAACCCCACGCTCAGTCATCACAGCAATATGTACTTCGAGGACTGCAAGGCCCTGTGGTGCGGGTATCGCGCTCGATTCCATGATTGGGAGCCTGGATTCAACATAGGCGATCGTGGAAGCGCCTCCAACGTGCGTCTGGTGCGCTGCGAAGCCTCCTACAATTGGGAGAGCGGCTTCCACTTCGAGGAATGGGGCGGGCTTATAAAACCCACCCTCACGGATTGCATCGCCAACTACAACGGTCAGAAGTATTCGGACCCGAGAGGTGCGGGATATGGATATGGCTGTCTGCACGGTGACGGTACGACCCTCATCAATTTCACTGCCATAGGCAATCCTGGTTACAGCAACGGTGGAAGGGATGGATGGAAAGAAAGATATGATTACACGAAGCCCTTCTACACTTACAAGGTCGGCACGGACACATGGGAGAACACGAGGAACATCGTCTATAACCTAGATGGGACCGTAGCTTATACTGGGGCCGATTTCACCGCTGCCCTGAAATGGGCGGTCGGACACGCTGGAGCGACAGTAGCACTCGCCCCTAGCGATGACATAAGGCAATACAGTTCAACATATCCGTATGATGAGGTCATCGTCCCTCAAGTCGTGACCTCCTCCATCTACCTGGCCGAAGGGGTGACTCTCTATGGGGTTGCCCCCGGAGGAGGTTGGCCAGGCAGGATGACGGGAATAAGCTTCAGCAACCCCTCTGACGGGCTGGTAATCAGCAACAGCAACACCTGTGTCATCGACTTGATCATCATCGGGGGTAACATCGAGATTGCATCCAATGTGAATGCTATCAGCTCTGTGATACTCCGTGGCATACACTTCAACCAATGCTCGACCTTGCACTCTGCGGCTATAAATGTGGTTGCCGCCAACGGCGCGTCGATCAGCGGGTTGGACTTTGGCGCTTGCTGGAGCTTGAACTCCTCCGTGCAGGGATACAAGGCGACTGGAGCAGTCGCCGCTCCTACCATAATACGGTGCGACCTGTCGTCTGCTTAAAGAACCCGATTTCCTGGATAGTTGTTCAGGCTTGTAGCGTGTCGGTGATGGCGATGACGTCCCCTAACAATATTGAAATACCGAGGATCCTCATACCAATTTCGGGAAAAAACCCAGTGGAGGTTAAACATGTCCTGCGGAAAATGTGCCCCGAAGAAGACGGAAAAGGCGGTAACAAAGAAGAAGATTCCAGTAAAGAAGAAGTGAGCCTAGTAGAATATCCGATGGTGGCTTGATTGGGAGTAGATGATTAGGTTTGCACCGCCGACAATTCCTTCCGTTATTTTCTAGTATCTTGCTAACTAGATGCACCGTTCAATATTCCTAACTGGTCGCTTTGATGGCGACCTCTCCCCTAACCACCATGTAGATGGCGATGAAGACCAGGGCAGCACCGATTATCACGAATATATCGACCGATTCGCTGAGGAAGACGATGCTCAGGATGACGGCGAAGGTGCTCTCCGACAACGTGATTGTCGAGGATGTGACCACGCTTATCCAGTCCAGGGCACGCATCCATAGCATGGTGGGCAGGGCGGTGCAGAGCATGCCTACGTACAGGATTAATGGCAGTACGTCGCAAGTGACCGACGACCGCGAGCCGAACAGCATCCAGGCGGCGAAGAGTAGCACCGGGGTGAACAGGTGGATGCACAGCGTCCACTGGTCGAAGCCCATGTGCCGCAGCGCGAAGCGACTGAGCATGAAGGTAAGAGCGATGCAGGCGCTGGAGCCGATGAGCAGCGCATCCCCAAGCCAGATGTCGGAGGACAATCCTCCTACGTCAAGCTTGGTGGTGAGGATGAAGAGCCCGAGGACGCCGACCAGCAGGCCGAGGATGCGCAGCTTTCCCAGCCACTCGTGGAAGATGAGTGCCGCTAGCGGAGCAACGAGGAGCACGTTCGCGCCGACGATCAGTGCGCCAGTGGAGGCGGTGGTATAGCTCAGCCCGACGTACTGCATGCACACCAGGGCGAACGTTAGCAACGGCGCCGCCCAAGCCTCCCAGCGCCGGAAGATGCTCAACTTGAACGTGCCTCGAGTGATGGTGTAGCAGAGGACGAGCACCGCCCCGATGCTGAAGACGAGGGTGGAGAAGAGCAGCGGGTCGACCTGGCTGACTCCCAGCTTGACGACGACGTAGGAGGAGCCGAAGAGCAACGTCGCGAGAAGCGTCAACGCCACACCTTTGAACTCGTCCCTCTTCTGTTCGTCCGTCGCCATTGTAACCGATTTGGCTGGAATGCGCCGCCCGTTTATAGGGTTTGGCCTAACGGTTAGTTAGAAAAATGAAAGTGCCTCTCCTCAAGATCAGCGGTCCTTCTGCCTGAGCTCCTTGGAGATGTAGGACAGCATCTTGCGAACGCTCAGAAGGTCGCGGAAGTAGTCGATGTCCTCGCGCTTCAGCTCTTTAAGGGCGTAAAGGACGACTGCGAAGACCAGGCTCGATGTGAGGCCATAGATGACCAGGTCCAGCCAACCTGAGAGCGCCAGGAAATTAGTAAGGAGTATCAGCCAGAGGCCGGACGCCACTGCTGCGATGACGTGCAAGCTTAAGCGGGGGTTGGAGCTCGTTCCGGTGAGCCGGTAGACGATGTAACGAGTGAATACGAACATGATCACAACGGCGATGAGGTTGGCTATCGCCGCTCCAGTGTACGACATCCCGAACATATGGATGCCGATCAGGTTCGCCGGGACCAGGACGATGAGCAGTCCTCCGTATACAAGGAAGTTGAGCAACGTCAGCTTCGCCGACGTGTCCGGTCGGTTGACCGCCAGGATCTGTGAGCCATGCACGCTGTTCAGCATGCCGAGCAAAGTGGCGATGGCAAGGAAGCGCATCGGCTCCCCCGCGTCCGTGAACCCCCCGCCCAGCAGGATCTTGGCGCATTCCGTCGGGAAGATGACGATGACAGCGACGATGGGCATGGTCAGCATGGAGATGTACCGCTCCGCCTGCCATGTGAGCGAGCATATCTCCTTGATGTTGCCCTCGGAATGCAGCTTGGAGAAGGCGGGGAAGGTCATGGTGGCGACGCTAACGCTGATTATCGCCAGCACGCCCAGGATCGCCTGGCTGGACGAGAACAGGGCGACGCTGATGTTCCCCGAGTCGAGGCCCAGGATCACCTTGTCCATGGTGCTGGCTAGCGTACCGATTATCGCCACCAGCATCAGCGGCGCCGCGAACTTGAGGTAGGAGCGGTAAAGGGTTGGTCGCTTCCAACGCACTTTATCGCGATAGATGAAGAGGAGCGCGAAAAGCATGATCGAGAGCGCCGATGCCACATACACGTAGGCGATTTCCAGCGAGCCCCCACCTCCTAGCGAGACGAAGATGACCAGCGGGACGCGGACGATTGGATCGAACAGCGATACGATCTGCCCCTTGGCCTGCTCCATGGTGGCCGAGTAATGAGCGGTGATGATGCCAGCGATGTTGTACATGACGAAGTAGAGCAGGAAGAGCAGCAGCAGGCTCCAGGTGCCTGCCGTCAAAGGGTTTCCGAGATAGTTGGACCAGATGTAGATGGCGACCAGGGAGACCGCGGCCATCACCCCGTTGAGGAAGAGCTTGATGACGGCGAAGGTGCTGAGGCTATCCCCGACATCGCGGCCCTCCGAGATCCGTTTCACGTGTGCGCTGCTGAAGCCTAGGTCCGATAACGAGTTGAAGCTCGCCAGCAGGGCAATAGTGAAGGCGATGCTACCGTAGATGTCCTTCCCCAGGTACCGGGTCATGAAGAATAGCCCTACGAAGCCTAGGAGCGCCGTGATGGCGCGCCCGATCAGAATCAGGAAGGAGCGGCGGCCGATCAAGTTTGTCGGTCAGCGATAGCCCGATTGCCATTAATAGCCTTTGTATCTCTTTGGAAAAATGAATGATGTGGCTCGTTCTCCTGCGAGAATGCTCAGCGGACTATGCGACCGAGCTTGTTGCCTAGATAGCCGCGTCCCCGGGTCAGGTACGATTCGAAGTGGCTGAGGTCTAGGTTGACCACGAAAAGCCCGATCAGGATGCCGATGAGCGAGCCAGCCATGACATCGAGCGGATAATGCACTCCGATGTAGACCCGGGAGAATGCCACCGTTAGGGCGATCGCGGCCATGAGCGGAAGCGTACGTCTAACCTTTAGACCGATGACAGTGCAAAGAGCGAATGCTCCGGCCGCATGTCCGGAAGGGAACGACCAGCTGTCCTGTCTGTATAGCCAGCCGACGTCCACCATGGCGTCATAGGGACGAGGACGAAGTATCGTCTCCTTCATGAAGGTGATGATGACGATCTCCATGACGATGGCGACGAGTACGTACGCCGCCAGGTCGCTCCGTTTCATCAGCCACAATCCAGCGAACCAAAGGAGACCGAACTCCAGCGAGCCAAGGACGGTGATCATCCAGAACACGTTCATCAGGTTCGGATCCTGAAGGGAATTGAGGTAAAGGAATGCCTGTCGGTCCGCACTTACAACGTCCGGAATTTGAAGCAACAACGTCGTTAATGTCGCTGTCACGGCCAGCAATAGAGCTATGACCAGGAGCTTCCGGCGACGTTTCGACATCCTTCCGTCAATGCCGCATCTCCGATAGAATGGTTTTGCTCCCTTCCTCGCTGAATAACGAACGAGATCGATGAGAATCTCGAACGTCTGATTGTCAAGGACTCGCACGACAGGATTATCTAGACCCCGGTTCGTGATATATTCGGAGATATCATGGCTTTCGAAAGCGAGCTCACTCAAGTCCAGGCGATGCAGGCTAAGAAGGATGGGCAGTTCCACTCCAGGTACGAGAAGGCGATAGCGGAGCAGCTAAAGGAGCTGAAGAAGCCACAGACGTTCCAGAACATCATCGGAGCGAAGAGAGGCAAAGGCACAAAGACGTTCGATAAGTTCAGCCCCAATGACCGGAAGCTGCTTCTGGGCAAGTTCCAGCTGGGCACGAGGTCGGACGTGAACGCGGCGGTCAAGGCCGCCTGGAAGGCCTACCCGGAATGGTCCAAGTTGGACTACGTGCGGCGGGTCGAGATATTCGAGAGGGCGGTCAAACTCTATCGCGAGCACCTGTTCGAGCTCGCCGCCGCCGTGACGCTGGACAACGGCAAGAATCGCGCCGAGGCGGTGGCCGACGTCGACGAGGCTATCGACTTCATGGCATACTACTCCGACCAGATGAGGAAGAACGAAGGCTACCGGACCAAGCTTGGGGTGGCCTACGAAGGCGAGAGCTCGATTTCAGTCCTCCAGCCCTATGGTGTCTGGTCCGTGGTATGCCCCTTCAACTTCCCCGTCGCCATAAGCGTCGGCATGTCCGCCGCGGCCATGATCACCGGAAATACCGTGGTCATCAAGCCCTCCAGCCTGGCACCCTTTTCATTTTATAAGGCGTTCCAATTGCTGGAGGAGGCGGGCCTGCCCCCGGGCGTGGCCAACCTCGTGAGTGGCCCAGGTAAGGTGGTTGGTGATGCCATGGTAACGCATCCGAACGTCGAAGGCGTGGTCTTCACCGGTTCTAAGGACGTCGGTTTCAGCATAATCCGTAACTCAGTCCGCGAGTATCCTCGACCAGTGATAGCGGAGATGGGGTCGAAGAACGCAATCATCGTGACCAAGAACTCCGACATCGACAAGGCGGTAGATGGGGTGATCAAGTCTGCGTTCGGGTATAGTGGGCAGAAATGCTCCGCCTGCTCCCGATTGTACGTAGACTCAGGCATGAGGAAGGAGTTCGAGTCATTGCTGGTCGAGAGAGCAAACAGACTCGAAGTTTCCGATCCGACGGACCGGGGATGCGATCTCGGCCCGGTCATCGAGCAGACGAAGGTCAAAGATTTCCATTCCTACGTCGCTCAAGGCAAAAGGGACGGGAAGGTGCTGTGTGGCGGAACCCAGGTGAAAGAAGGCAAGCTGGCCGATGGCAATTATGTCTCACCGACGATCGTTACCAGGCTTCCGGACGGTCACGAGCTGGTCACGAAGGAACTGTTCTTGCCCTTCCTGGTTACCCAAGGCTTTAGGAAATTGGAGAAGGCGGTGCAAAAGGCGAATTCCTCGGTCTACGGCCTTACTGGTGGCATCTTCAGCGATGATCAGTCGGAGATAGATTACTACTTCGATCACATCCACTCAGGCGTTGTCTACGCGAATAGGCGCCGCGGCGGCTGTACCGGTGCGATGGTCGGGGCACAGTCGTTCGTCGGCTGGGGGGCATCCGGTTCCATGGGTAAGGGAACGGGCGGCATCTATTACCTGCAACAGTTCATGAGAGAGCAGACCATGACTGTTGCGACCTGAGCTTAGAACCAGAAACTGGCCATTCGACTCGTATATCGAAGGTTCAAGGCAAACACTTAATTCCAGTCCTGATGTTCAGCTTGGGGATCAAAGGATGAAAGACGGATTCCGCATCTTGACCGACCTTTCAAAGGTGCCCGCTGGCTCGAATTGTGCTCTGCTTATCCGACATGGCGATAGGAACGGGGCGTTAGCCAAAGTGGTCAAGGAGCAGGAAGGTCTGAACGAGATTGGAGCAAAGCGGTCCAAGCAGTTCGGCAAGATGCTGACTCGCTTCTCCGATTTGATAGCCTACTCCAGTCCGGTGGGAAGGTGCGTCGACACCTGCCGGAACATCTCTAAAGGCTTCGGGAAGGAGGTGGAGGTGGAGAGCACCAAGTTCCTGGGAATGAGTGCTCCGTTCATGGTCGATCCTCCAGCAGCTTATGTTAAAATGCATGAGCTTGGGCTACTGGGTTTCGTGGACGCTTATGTGAGCAACTCCTTAGACCGGAAGATAGTGCTTCCTTGCAGTGAGGGAACGAAGATGCTATTCTCTTATGCAATTGAGAGGATTAAGAATATGAGTTGTGGTGTCGGCGTTTTCGTCACGCATGATATGATTCTGACGCCTACACTGGCGTATTTCTTCGATTATGATTTCAAAACAAATGGTCTGTTGACTTTCTTGGATGGTATTGTGCTATTCGAGGATGGAGATGGTTTTACCGCTTCCTACGGTGGACATTCGGTGCGAGTCATGGACGACGGTGCTGTTTTGACGGAAGAGATTTCATAACGATTAAATTAGATAAAAGAAGGCAATGAAACCATTTTTCGATTCCACAAACGCGTGAAAAGTTACTTTTATTATTGCCAAAATGGAACTATTGATAGGAAAGAACAAATCAATCTAACGTATTATTGTGGGCGAATAGGAATGCTCGACCGTGTACTTCTGCCGATCGATTTCTCTGAGCAGTCGATGATGATGTTCGATTGTGCTATTGATTTGAAAGAACTCGGCTCAAAAAGGATTACTCTGCTCCATGTGAAGCAGGGCGGAAAGGACGTTCCTAGGGAAGATAAGAAAAAATTGGAATCGCTGGTAGATAGGTTGCACGATGCTGGATTCGACGCTTCGTCAGTCATTCGAGAAGGTGACCCGAGTGCGATAATATTGGAGGAGGCGGATTCAGAGCATGTAGACATCATCATAATGGCTTCCGCCGGCAAAGGTAAGGCAGAGGAATTATTGATTGGGAGCGTCTCGATGGGCGTCATTCGTCACTCATCAAAACCGATTTTAATCGATAAATTCCCGGTTATGCAAGTAGATGGAAAGGTCAAGGGATGTCGCCATGGCCAGCATCTTTTTCGACATGCCCTTGTATCCGTTGATATTCCATCATGCTCCACAAACTTGGAAGATGTATTCCAATCATTATGTAAAAGGGGTCTAAAGGAAGCCACATTATTGCATATCATCGATTCCGCGAAGTTTAAAATCGGGGATGACAGTAGGTTCGCCTACGTCAAGAGGATGCTGGATGAGATGAAGGTGCAGATCAATTCCCCTTGCAAGATTGCGACGCACGTACATTATGGTACGACCGCATACAACATATTGGAGACGATCCGCGAGGTCGATCCAAGCATTGTGGTTATCGGAACGAAGAAGTCTTCGTATCTTCGAGGAATGACGTTGGGGACGACAACTGAGGAGGTCGTGAGGAAGAGTCCGATTCCCCTTATCATAGTGCCTTGCTAGATTGATTGGAACAGTTGCCAGATGTCTAAATCACCATCGGCAACAATAGCGTCAATATGATACGAATGCTGAAAACCTCAGGTCCGGATTCGTATGAACATCGGACAATGACAGCAACTTAGGATTATCATTTGATCCAAAGGTTAAGGTTCAGGCTTACCAATTTGTTCTGGACCGCGTCTTCGAGCAGGAAATCCGTAGCGGTGCCAGTATAATCCACCATTCGATTCAATCCTTGAGCGTAATCAGGTATGCTGTCCTTGAAAAGGAAGAACCAGAGCTTGTACTCGCCATCGATCGATACGTTGAAGGTATAGTTCTGCTGCCATTGCGTCGTCCAGGGTCCATCCAAATTGACCGCAGTATTGTTCAATGTCACGTTGAAGGAATCGCAGTAGTACATCTGATGGATAGTCGTCTGGTTGTCGATTAAGGAAGCATTGACCAACCACACTTGAATGAAATAATGGACCTGGCGGTACTCATGGTTCGCGATCCCGACTATTACACTCGCATTCTGCCCGACAGTGAGATTGTGCGGATAGCCCGACGCCTTTCCATCCGGTCCGAGGATGTAGAACTCCGTGAACTTCTCCTCTTCCCCAGGGAACGTCACCACAAAGACCAATGCTGCGACCGACGAAAGGATCGAGATTACCAGGATGATGGTGAGCGCCTTGTCCATCCCACTCTCTTTTCGATATTGGGACATCAACGAACCGAAAAGGACCTTTAGATTGAACGGAAGATATGGTTCCTGCACGTTGGTCCTACGCCAGTATGCCACAATGCTCAGAACGACATTGAACAGAGAGACGCTGAACAATATTGATTCCAGCCTGATTCCGAATGGCGTGTAATTAAGCCCGAAACCAATCAATGGGGTTATGGCGATGCTAAGGCCCATCGACAACGCCAAGCGTTCGATCGTGTCCAAGTTCTTCTTCTCCGGGAACAGGGAAGCGATCAACGCATAACCAGGGAAGAAGAAAAGGAAAGGCAGGCCGATGATCAACCTCAGCCAAAAATCTGGTACCAGAAATATCGAGAGTATCAAGAGCCCTGAAAGGACAATTATGGCCATCAGGTCCCAGGAGCTATCGTATTTCGGGTTCATCTCGGCCAGTTACCGAACTATCACTATTTATTGTTGTCTTTTCGAGAGGTCCAGCAAGGTTATTGTCTCGATAAACTGGACCGACAAGGATAGATCGAATGGATTTAGGAACGTCTGTCATTCTCATCTCAATTCACGACTTCGTCATGGAATCGGTGTTTCGTCTGAGTCCAGAAAATATATTAATCCTTAATGAGCCCTCCAATACTTGGATTTTCTATTAATGTGGCGAATGAAATTCATTGACATAAGAATTTATCTTGCACCGTTGTTATAGTAATCAGATGGAGCAAGAACCGGCAGACTTTGTATCGATTAAACAGCCGAGGGGATTACCAAGAATCATGGCCTTGTTAGCCAGTATTATTGTTGCGTTCGAAGGCCTCATCTTGATGACCCAGATCTTACCGGCGAGTTTCGTGGGACTAGGTGTTCTATCGAGAGGAACAATCTCTCTCATACTAATTCAAATCGTATTCCTCTCTTGCATCATTGGAATCTTTTCTTGGGTAAGTTTAACTGATATAGATGGGCGATTCAGGGGCTACTTGAAGCATGCATCAATTGTCTCATTTGGTTGCGGTCTGGTCTTGAGCGTTGAGGGGTTAGTGGCAATCAATCTTAGTGGGTTTATCATAACTGGCACGATCTCAACAATTATGATCAGTATAGGATTAATGCTGTTTACACTGGGCATCCTATCAATGGTATCGTACGTGCTGAATGAAAGGAAGTCATCTCTTCACGGGTCGGTCCCCTTCGTCGCCGCTATTCTATTCACTCTATTGCTGCTACCCCCGGCGTTCCTGGCCATCTTATCTAGTTAACCGAGCCCGACGAAGGATAGATCTACTTATTTCTCTTCATTTATTTTGAATATTTTTCGACTTAATCCTAACGAATGAGGGAGAGTAAAGGCGGTCAGAAGTAATGGATAGAATCTAACGTTTTATTCGTCGAGGAGGAACAGGATGAACCCAAAGAGGTAATCTCGTTATTTCATCACTCTTATCGAAAATGATAATATTTCGTAATTTTAGGTGTGCCAGGTCAACATTTTTTCCTTGATTTCAGTAACTCATCTTTTATATTCTAGTATGAAAATATGCTTAAATACGAAGACCCTGTGAAAGGGTTACTCTTAGGAGGGATAATCGAAATGAAATACAAAGGAAAAGCCATCTCGGGATCAAGCCTGTTAACGATAATTGGCGTGATCTGTTTTGCGACAATCGTTGTGACTGCGGTCGTAGTAACTTCTAACGCGCTGACATTTGGTGGAACAACGGTCAACCCAGCCAGCATCGTACTTACTGATTCAGGAGGAGACACAACCAGTGTTACGGTTGGAGACCCCGCCGTTTACAATTTCAACGCCAATGTTGCAAGCGCTTTGACATCAGGCGCAACGTGGACAGTCAATATCCAAAAGACTGGCATAGTAGTGGGCGACATTACCAGTGCGACAATTAATATTAATAGTGCAGGCGCACATGCGTTTGGGACTTTCACCGTGGTTGACGCGAACAATATCCATGCTACTTATGTCCCGGGTACCCAAGCAGCCAGTCCAACCATACCCTGCGTTGTCACAATCATCTATGCTAACACTGGAGCATATGTGGTATCAGTAACATTGACTGGAAATACTGCCTAAACATAAAACCCTTAACCCAACCCTTTTTCTTTTTCACTTTTCTTATTTCTTCTCGAAACAATCAAGGATTGGCTTCTTTTTTATCCAAATCCCCCCGAGTCCTCCAGTTTCATTAAAATGCGCTTCATCCCTTCTATTTTGTCTGATTCGGTAGGCTCATCCAGCGATTTCCAGGAACTGTTCGGTGTTTGTTGCTCTATGATTTTCATCGCGTCCGTTACTTGCTGAATCTTGAATGTACCGAAGATGCCTGATTGCTTTAGAATTTCTACCGCCAGCTTCAATCTGTCCGGGTTCTGTGGATCATCAATCGTCTGTTCAACCACTTCGATGGCCCGCGGAAGCAATGATCGGATCTTATCCGCACTGAAACCCCATACTTCTTCCCTTCGCCTCCCAAGTTCGGCGATGAATTGCGGGTGATACAATCGCCATTTTGTTACGGTTTGCCGAGCAACACCAACTTTTTCAGCGACCTCCCGGTCGGAAATTCCCGTGATGAGGAGATCGATGGCATTCTGCTGTGTAATGGACAGCGTCGTGATTCGTTCCTTGATCTGACTTACTGTATTCCTTGATTCGACCATTAAGTCACCTCCTGTCATTCCACGATCTTGACTGACCCTACCAATGGAAAACTCTTTTCCCACAGGCCAGGATTAATCCGCTTCGCGATATTGGTTATCAAGGAAGCTATCTCGCGTTGGCATAACAATATAATGGTGACCTCACAGAAAGTGCTATGTCGTGACTAAATACACACCTCATCCCCATGCCAGTGGAATAGAGCTTCAGTCCGGATTTCAGAACACTTAGTTGAAGGATTCTAAATATCTGCCTTGGACTGACTTTTTAGAGTCGCTAATCCTTGAACAGGATATGCGAATCTAAGAAGATCCAGATAGATCCATTTCCTATATGATATTGAATTCAATAATTCTTTTTATATTACTTTTCTTGATTGAGAAGTTCATTGTTACGGCTACCTCTTGAATCTGACCATGCCTAGAATCTGAATAATGAAACCGCCCATCGCTTTATTGGCTTTCTCCCAGACTTGCGACCCGGGTTGGTAGGATCCCCCCAGGTATCCTTCGCCTTAACCCCGACCGGGGTGTATAGGTTTCCTGGCCTGCTGCAGTTAGGGCAGGCAAGTGACTTGTTCTCCAGAAGCTTCAGCTCCTGCCAGGACCCTTCCCATCCACAATAATAGCACATTAGTCGCCAGCGATCGATATGGGCAGCCTTTGGGGCTCGGGGCTTGGCGTTAACAACCGACTCGGAGTCGAACAGGGAGACTTGCTTCATTCCATCATCCCATGATGAACTTGCTTCTGCACTGCAGCCCGCAGCTTGTACTAACGACTAGTATCTAATTAGATAATAAAGGGCATTTCGATTCAAGGAGTCACGTCTTCATGACCTTGTCAGTCTCTGTTGCTGCAATATCTTACAGCGAATTAATGATGACTCGTCATTCCATTAGTATTATGTAAGGCTGTGATGGGCGCCTTGCTTATTGGCGGCCAAACGATTCACTTCATTCTCCTAGAGATTGCTGAGAGCCGGAAGCGGGTGGATCAGAATATTAGGAAATTACTAAGGTCTGCTATTTTTTAAATAGCAAATGAGCTGCAGTGGTGGCCCCTATTCTTGTACCACATACATATAGCAGCTAATAGTACTCACTAGGAACGCGACTAGACTCAATTCCAGAAATGAGATGGGGATCCCAATTATGAATGGGTCATTTGAATCGATGTTGTTTATTATAATCCTCGCCACGCAGTATAACCAGATTAAGGTGGCATAGATCCACAACGTGAGGAAGAACGCTTTAATAGACTTCATTACCGACCCTCATATTAATGCTAATATTAAAATATATTATTATCACCTTTGCAGGCCATGAAACCAACTTACTTTGTATTACAGATTTTCATGGTTTGACCTGAATTAATAGAAGATTGAAGATCGCCTTGCCATCATTAAAGAGGTGGAACACCTTGCATCCATTATGTAATAGCTCATTACTAGTAAAAGGCTCACCAATTCCTTTTAGCTTCCATTGGTACGGCCTCCGAATCCATTTTCTCCTTCGAATACTTCCCCCACTTGCCATTGGGTGAATTTCGTGAATCATAATAAATAAATCATTCTAATATAATTATATTATTGAATATAATTATTATCAACTCAGATAACAATTACAGTTGATGGCAACCTTTTTATATTATACATTCATAATTATCAAGACACAAAATCGAGTCACTAACGGTTGCTCGATGTAAGATGCGTTCAAATTGTATAGAGGGGGGAGTGCATGAATAGCCAGAATGCGCGGGCTGAAATGGCAACAGCGGTTGAGCAGCCCATGGAGATAATCTTTCCTCAAGTGACTAGGGTCGTGTGGTGTTAAATGTTAAAAGAACGCGTAATCGGCAACGGTCATATAGGCTTACCCATAATATGCCATACATCGACATCGCGCTCATCAATGAGGAGTATCTTGGAGGGGAGGGTCGGAAATGTTGGGAACAGATGAAACTGAGCTTTATTTCAAAAGACATCTGTTTGGAACGATGGAAGAAACGGAAGACCTGATAGGAGAGGATAAGGAGCTAGATTTGAGTACCGCACATCCGGACCATCAACCATGTACCCCCGAAGGTTACCCAAGGATCTCGGTGATCATACCTGCGTTCAATGAGGAGGTGGCCATAGGGAGTGTAGTACTTGGGGCCAAGCAATTCTCGGATCAGGTTATCGTCATCGATGATGGCTCGACGGACCGGACGGCACGAATAGCAGAACTAGCTGGTGCGAAGGTCATCAGTCTCGAGAGGAATTCTGGAAAAGCACATGCCCTCATGTATGGCCTCCAGCTGCCAGAGAATGATGAATGTGATGCAATCGTTGTCATGGATGGCGACGGGCAGCACCGTCCAGAGGATATCATTTCGGTTATCGGACCGGTATTATCAAGAGAAGCTGATTTGGTCATCGGCTCAAGGTACATGGGCGACGGTAACGATGTACCTAGATACAGGCAATTGGGGCAAGGGATATTGAATCATTTGACCAATATCAGCACAGAGGTCAAGATCTCTGACAGCCAATCGGGATTAAGGGCGCTCAGCGCCAAGGCGCTCGATAACCTGGATTTTGCCTCAGAGAACTATAACATCGAATCGGACATGATCTTTCATTTCACCAATCGAGGTCTGATCATCAAGGAAGTGCCGATCAACGTCCGCTATGATGTCCCCAATGGCCATAAGAAGAACTCCCTGACCATGGGGATGGGGCTGATGGGCAATGTGGTCTCTATCGTTGGTTACAAGCGCCCCCTGATCATCTTCGGCATTCCCGGAATGCTTCTACTATTGGCCGGATTACTCGTGGGCTTCTGCACGATTTTCGACGTGCATCTCTTCGGTTCATGGATGTTCCAATTGCTGACGGCGGTCTCCCTGGTGCTCGTTGGAGCTCTTATGGGCATTTCCGCACTGATATTGAATTCATTGACCCTCTTGATGAAGGTGAGAAAAAGCACAGAATCGTAAGTGAAACGCGTGACTTACCGTCCCCAAAGCAGGAAGATCCCGGACCCCTTGAGGAGCTTGTACGCGTTTGCTCTCCTATGATCCTAATAAGGGTGCGTAGTGATTTGGACAATGGACTATTACGTTGTCCTTCTAACCATCAACTAACCTCTTATTAAAGGATAAGCCGGATGATTATAGATTAGATAATATTATTCATCTTCGTTTTCTTAGTGCAATGAAAGCGACTCCTGCCAAAACTACGATTAAGATCACACCAATACCAGCGTAGAGGAGAGTGTTGTCCGGTTGTGTCGATGCGCTGACCGGTGCTGACATGGACCCATTCCCAACGGCGTTGTTCGCCACGACATTGTATGTGTAGATCGTCCCTGCTGTGCCTGAAGTGTCCACATATTCCTTTGTTGAGGCATTGACCGTGGCGAGAGGTTGCGAATCACGGTACACAACATAACCTATAATTGGGCTGCCTCCGATCGAGACCGGAGCCTGCCATGCGATGGTCACTTTACCGGGACCGGGGGTCGCTGTACCCCCGTTGGTGCCCCAGGCACTGTAACAGGCATAGCGGCTACTGAGTGACTCTGAGTACTATTTCCAGCAGCGTTATGCGCTGTGACCGTGAAGTTGTACACCTGTCCATTGTTTAGTCCTGTAATTGTCACTGTTGTTATGGTCGAGTGCGCAACGTCTACACCATCTTGGAAGATGATGTAGTGGTCGATGACCCTGCCGCCATTGAAGTTCGGAGCGGCCCAGTTCAGTGTAGCCTGAGCATTACCAGCGTTGACGATGAGCCCTGTTGGAGTGTTGGGAATAGTGAACGGGATGGACAACACATCTTCGGACATGTTTCCTATGCCAGCAAGGTTATGTGCTGCGATAGTGAACTGGTAGCTTTGACCATTACTTACGCGGGTGATGACAGCCATCACATCTGTACGAAGATCGGATAATGCGACGCCGTCCTGGTAGATGACGTAGTAATCTATGGCCGAGCCACCGTTGAAGGCCGGGGCTGTCCAATTCAATATGACCTGAGCATTGCCAGGAGTTGCTATCAACCCGATCGGGGCATTAGGTACAGTGAGTGGCATTGATAATATTGGTAGGGTCTTCACTCCTTCTCCAGCGAAATTGACTGCCTTCACCTCGTACCAGTAGGTCTGGCCGTTGGATAAGTCGGTATCAGTATAATTCAATCCTGAAGGCGAGGTGATTAAGGAATAGGTTCCCGTCTCATTAGTGGAGCGGTAAACATTGTATCCAGTGATTACACTGCCACCATTGAAGGCTGGTGCACTCCAGTTCAATGTCACTTGTGCGTTGCCAGCGATTGCGATTAGTCCAGGGGGGGCATCGGGCGTAGTGAATGGAGTCGATGTAATGGCGTTGGATTGAGTACTGTTTCCAGCGGTGTTATGAGCTGTGACCGTGAAGTTGTAGACCTGTCCATTATTCAGTCCTGTAATTGTCACTGTTATGGTGGTTGGATGTGCAACATCTACGCCATCCTGGTGGATGACAAAGTAATCAATCGTCCGACCTCCGTTGAAGTTTGGAGCGGTCCAGTTCAATGTGACATTAGCATAGCCGGCGATGGCTGCCAGCCCGGTTGGGGCGTTGGGCACGGTGTATACAGTGATGGCGGTCTGCGAACCGGTCATACCGAGGGTGCTGTTGGTCACGGTGACAGTCTGCTCACCAAGGGTGGTCAGCTTCACACCGTTGATGAAGGTGTGCGTGCCAGCATCGCCTAGGACGAAGGTGTAGTCAGCCGGCAGGACAGTGGATGCATTCACGTCGGTGGATGTGAAGTGGATCTTGCCGATGAAGGTGACGTTGATGTTATTGTACCCATCGTAAGCGGTCACCGTGGGCGAGGTCAGCATGCCAGCTACCACCGGGTCGGTAATGCCGGTTACGGTGAAGTGATCGATCGTCGCTGGGTTGATCACGATGCTGCCGATGCTGCCGGTCTTAGATCCGGAAGAGGTAGCGGTCAGGGTGATGGTCTGGGCGGTGTTGT
>Ga0209777_10003535_pt1 | contig 19241 bp, 14 predicted proteins | sample FrelakmetHBP12HB_FD_187147 | JGI IMG/M metagenome (GOLD analysis project Ga0209777, IMG submission 187147) | Freshwater lake sediment microbial communities from the University of Notre Dame, USA, for methane emissions studies -HBP12 HB (SPAdes)... | ecosystem: Environmental > Aquatic >...
TGCGCGATTTTCTTTCGCTTAATCGGCGGCTCAAAGCGACAATGCTGGATATTTCACCATATTTACTGGAAAAACAAAAAGAAAATTTAAAGGGTTTTGAAGTTGATTTTTATGAAAATGATATTTTGAATACCAAGGTTGAAACTCTCGCGTCTTATGACCTGATTATTATGAACGAAAATCTCGGTGATCTGCCTACCCTGGTCGCGTATTCCGGAGAAATATCAAACACAGAAAAAAACCCTACGCATTATTTGGAAAAAGCAAGATATTTCAGCACGAAATATAAAATGCCTTTTGCGGAAGAAGAAAATATCAATATCGGTGCTATGGTTCTCTTGGAAAATATTTGCCAGTCCGGAGTAAAATACATATATCTCAGCGAGCATAGTTGCGAATCCAGAGTGCCGGGGAGACTAAAGTCTTACATTAATATCGAATCATCGGGGATTCCTGAAAAGATACCGCTCAAAGGCCATGATGAATACACTATTAAATTTTCTTACTTGCAAAAAATTGCGGAAATGTTTCATTATAAGGTCAGGCGCGGACCAATAGCGAATTTTTTGCCCTGGAAAATCAACAGCAAGGTTTTAACCGCGCTTAGATTAGTAACACCATTTACTTCCGAACAAGAAATTATCCGGCAATTCGTTTACGATCTTTATAAGTATGAATATATGATTTTGATTAAAGGAAAAAACAGGAGGAAGCCATCATGAATATTATGACAAAAGTTTTAGTTGTTTGTTCAATCGCCTTATTTTTTGCCACCGCCGATTGCTGGGCATTTCGCTGCGGATCAGGTCTGATAACTACCGGTGATACTAAAACGCAAGTGCTGGTAACTTGTGGAAAGCCGACATCCAAGGAAAAACTCAGTAAAAGAGTGTATATATGGCACTACAACTGCGGCGATGGTGATTTCATTTATGCCCTCACATTTGAAAATAACATTTTAAAAAGTGAAACTACCGAAGGCCGCGGCAAAGGCAGATCAAATTGCCGGGGAAAGTGAACTATGCTTTTCCAGTAAAACCAGAATTCAACTATTAAGCCCATCCTTCCGCCGCCAGAGCGTCATGTAATTCGTCAGGATGATGACGGCAATGATGTTCGAGATTGCTCGACTCCGCATGAGCTTTGCTGTAAGGCCATCCTTTTGCCATACGGTTGCGCTCATGCAACTCATGCACGAGCACATAACCTCGTTCCTGCTCAATTATATCATCATCAATCCACACTTCATTTTCCGGAACAAACTCATAGACCTTATCATGCCCGCCTTCTGTAAAATCAATATCAAACGTGCTCCTTACCAGCCGGCCATTGACCAACCAAACGGTGATTCCACTTTCCAGTTTTTTCCACATTTTTTCGTGCATTTCTTTTCCATCCGGAAGTTTCTGGCCAAGCTTGGTAATTTTTCTCAAATCACCGGCACGCCTACGTTCTTTCCTTTCCTGTTTATCCGCTTCTACTAACGCATCTTCATATGTCATTCCCTGTTTCATCAAGCGATATTCTACCAGCAAGTGCTCAATAAAAAATTGCCTCTCATCTTGATGGGCTTCCTTATCCAGCCACAGTTCTTTTTCCGGTATGTAGGAATACCGGAAGTGCTGGCCAAAATTGGTAAACTCCTCATCGATATGCCCGCGAATGTAACTGCCTTCAACTACCCAAACTTTAAGATCCCCGCGTTTATCTATCAGTTTTATGTAAGGAGGCTTTAGAGTCTCTTTCATGAAAATATCTCCTTTGTCGGATATTAGCTTCTATTATTCCAAAATTGTTTGACTTTTTCAATACCTAAAGCTTACTAAATGCATAATTACCAATTCTTTATCCGCTTCCACTCTTTAACAAGGCAATCATTTTGTTTATGCTATTGGCGGGCGATTGGCAGGAGTAATTGGAACAGACATAGGCTGTAGCCTTACCGCCGATGCTTAATTGTGACTTCAAAAAAGGCGCAATTTTTTCTATATCCGGAAGAGTCTCGGCGGCCGGCCGAAAAAGAACCACCTTGTTGGGCACGAAAACGGCTCGCAACGCCTTCACCATATCCTTTGTATCCCGCTTCTTTAGGTCTCCGGCAATGACCACTTCATATGATGGTCCCAGGGCAAAATCGAGTGCTACCAGAAACTGGGTGTATGCGGAAGGAAACTGGACGACTTTGGCGGAGAACATTTTGCCGATGGCAGCAGACATACTTTCTAATTCGGTGTTTCCCGTCATCCGTGCCAGACGCAGAAGATTGAGCATGGAGACGGAATTCCCCGAAGGTACAGCACCATCGTGTGCTTCTTTCTGACGAATCAGCAGTTCTTCGCTGTCGTCCGGTGTAAAGTAAAAGCCGCCATCTTTTTCATCCCAGAAATGATCGAGAAGATGTTTGTTCAACATCAGGGCAACATCAAGATGGCCTATTTCGAATGTAGCTTCGTAAAGTTCGAGCAGGCCCCAGATGATAAATGTGTAATCATCTACTGCTGCCGGTATGGAAGCAAGACCATCTCGAAAACGGTGTAATAGCCTTCCCTCAGACGTGCGCAGGCGGTTAAGAATAAAACCGATTGCCCGACGGGCGGCCTCAGCAAAAACAGGTTCATTAAACACCTGTGCTCCTCGCGCCAAAGCGGCAACCATAAGACCGTTCCAATCGGTCAGAATTTTATCATCTTTGAATGGATGTACGCGCTTATCTCTGCTGCCCAAAAGCTTTTTTCTAATTTCGTTTAATCGCTCGGTTAATTTCTCTTCAGAGATATTCAAATGTTGGGCAATTTTATTGAGCGGACTTCCCAGATGAAGAATAAAGTGTCCAGCGAGTCCTTGTTCCGAGATGATACTTGCGGCTGCAGAATTTTCAGCTTTAAAGACGGCTAAAAACAAATCAGCATCATCTTTTTTTAGAATACGGCGAATCTCTTCTTCCGTCCAAAGATAGAACTTGCCTTCTACGCCTTCGCTTTCGGCATCTTCGGCCGAGTAAAAACCGCCATCCGTGCCCGTCATATCCCGCATTACATAAGTAAATATTTCCCGGGCAGTGTCTTCGTATTCCTTCTTGCCTGTTGCCTGATACGCCTCAATATAAGCCATGGCCATGAGGGCCTGATCGTAGAGCATCTTTTCGAAGTGCGGCACGAGCCATGCGGCATCTGTGGAATAACGATGAAAGCCAAATCCGATCTGGTCATAAATACCTCCCCGGCGCATATGCTGAAGAGTTTCTTCCACCATTTTTAGCGCTGCGGATTCATTCTTTCTTTTCCAGTATCTCATTAGAAAATAAAGATTGTGCGGCATCGGAAACTTGGGTGCATTGCCAAAGCCTCCATAACGCCGGTCAAAACTATAGACAAAATCTTCAAAAGCTTTGCCTAAAGTATCTTCTCCAAGTTTCTGGGCTTGCGCTTTTATGTGTAGTCCTGTCAGTTCTTGCGTAATCTCGTTTGCCGCGTTTATTATTTCCTTGCGTCGAGTAGTCCATATTTTTTTAACCTGGGGAATAAATTCAAGAAGCCCTAAGCGGCCTTGTATCGTTTCTTTGGGGATATATGTAGCGGCAAAGAAAGGCTTCTTCTCGGGAGTCATCAATATCGTCAAGGGCCACCCACCGTTATGCGTCATCATCTGACAAACACTCATGTAGACGTTGTCGATATCGGGACGTTCTTCACGGTCTACTTTGATGCAGACAAACACTTCATTGAGTAGTTGCGCTACTTTTTCATCTTCGAAAGATTCACGCTCCATGACATGACACCAGTGGCAGGTGGAATAACCAATAGAAAGAAAAATCGGTTTGTCTTCCCGGCGGGATTTTTCGAAGGCTTCATCACCCCAGGGATACCAATCAACAGGATTTTGCGTATGCTGAAGAAGGTAGGGACTTTTTTCATTTTTTAAGCGATTTTGCTTCATGACGCTTTCACCTTTTTATTCAGCACGCGCCGTTATTGTTGAAAAAGTTTTTTGATTTGCCGGTTAAAATAATATTTTTAATGAGAAATCTGTTCCGCGACAGCCTTCCAGCCTGCTTTATCCGAGATAAGAGTAATATGGCCAACATCTGGGACGATGGTAATTTCCGCATGTGGCTGAGAAGACGCGAATACCGGGAGATATTTCTGCGGATAAAACAATTCGTCATCTTTCCCTACCAGAACTGTAAGGGGCTGCTTCGCGGCTTTCATATCCGCTTTGTAGTCGTGATGCGGACCAAAGTTACTCCAGAGCCTGTATGAATAAATTGCGGTTTGATATTCGGCGGTTTTAGGATCAATGGCAAAAGCGAGCACGGGTAAATGACCGAACCATTTTTCGCCGATAGGACCAAGTAGCGACAGGCCGATGATTCGAGGAACGCTTGCATCGGCCCACTCGCCATTATTGGGTCTGGTCGTGGGGGCATCATACCGCAAAAAAGGTGCAAGCAGTACATAATGAGCAAACAGTTTTTGCCTGCTGCTGCCCGCAAACCGCAAGGCAAAACCGCCTCCCGCCGAAAATCCGACCAGTGTCGCATCTTGCTTGCCTTTTAAAACCTGATTAACAAAGTCTTCGAGATCATCTTCCAGTTGACCAACATAAGCAATATCCCCCTTGCTGCCCGAATCGCCGTGACCACGAACATCCAACGCATAGACATCCATCCCCTGTCTCTGCAAATATTCGGCAAGAGCGTGCATGCTTCTACTTGTTCCTGAAGATCCATGTACCAACATCACAGTTTTCTTCGGATGCGAAACGGGGTAGGCACGATAAGCGAGCTTGGCGCCGTCACGAGCGGTATAGTGACTTAGCGGCGGCAACTTGGAAAAGTCCATGCTGCGAAAAGGTGCCGAGATTAATTCCAAAGTCGGAGGCGATACAGGGGAAGAAAATTTAATAGCTACAGCAATCCCCGCACCGATAATAATTGTGATGCCTAGTACCAACAATGTCCATTTTACAATTCTCATTTTATATTTGCCCTCCGCCATGTCGTTGAGAAAAATTTAAATTTTATTTGGCTTATAAATGCCGGCAGCAATTATGCCGCAAATGATAAATTCAACCATACCGCAGATGAACCATTGCACGCACAAGGAAAGAGGGAGCGGAAACATGGCATATTCGTAAAATGCGTAAGGAATGTTCGCAAAAAGCCCGATGATGATGCCATAGCGAACTCCTTCTAAGATGCCCTTGTTTTCATAGCCTTTGACGAATATATAGGTAAACAGAAAAGCCAGGATGAGAGAACCCACATGAAAAATCCACAGCAGGGACATCATGTCCGGCCTCCAAAGGGGAGCGAGAGCCTCATACGTCTTTTTCAAGATCACCATATGAACAACTGCATCAATAATTTCGAAGGCAAAAAATACAGCAATACTTGCTCCAATGAATCGTTTTACGTTCATACCCAATACCTCCTTTTTATTTTTTCTAATGGCACACACAATACCACCCCAACAATTAATAAACTGCCTCTTGCGTTCCTATTTTAGGAACATATTAAACTTAACTCATCAATTTAATTATTGCAATTATTTTATAAAAATACGTATTGGAGAACGAAGTTCTCTGGACAGCATGTGTGGAGCCCCTCCGGTCGCAGATGACCTTTAGGTTGCAGGAGCCGGAGGCTCCTTTCCTAAACGCGACATCCCGTAGCTTGCTGCGGGAGTAAGCAAGCAAAAACTGAAGGATATTATTCCTTAAGAATCGAAGATTCTCGGCGGTTTGCCGCGGAGAGCTTCAATTTAAATCACACTTCCTGTAATTGTGTTTATTATTAATCCGCTCCTCATGCAACATTTCAACTGATAAACGGCAAACGAACACCCCGACTTTATGATTTTTTCTAATTGACAATTAAGGCCAGGGGTTTATTATTGAAAAGGCATATTTTAAGATTAACATCACCCTTAAAAATCATACAAAAGGAGGTTACGCATGAAAACAATCCGTCATCTCGCAGCTGGCCTGTTATTGCTTACAGGTATACTACATGTGCCCCCAATAATCAAAAATCCCTCAGATCCCAACGCCCTTCCCATGCTGGTGTTCGGAATTGTGTATTTTACCATTGGTGTTCTTCTTTACCTCGACATTAAGTATTCAAAATATCTGGGACTGATCTTCCCACTCATTGGACTGGCGACAGGCTTTGGCGTTGTAGGCATAAAAAACTGGACCGCCATGCTTACACTTCTTTTTGCTATTGATGCTGTAGTAGCGATATGCTGTGTTCTGCTTATCCTTAAGCGAGTGAAAGCCTAGGCTAACTAAAAGCCCTCGATTCATTGCAACATCGAAGAGCTTAGATGGCAATCAACTCTTTTACTAGTCCAAGCAGATTGAAGATTTGTGTTTTCAGCAAGCAGTTTTCCCTGTAATGTTGTTTTTTGAATTTCCATTTTTGATGCTACATTTCAATCCGTAATCAACACAATTCACGCCTAACGACAAACATCGGCGCTGCACCCAATATTTTGCAGTTAGTATCTAATTGACATACAAGCGTTGCTACCTTATACTCTTTTTCACTAAAAACACGTTCCTATCAAGTATCAAAAGGTGACAAAATGAAAATTAGCGAATATATTCAAGCGATAATTCAAGTAGGGCGATTTTTGCTATTTCAGGGCAGGAAAAACTTTGATCTTCCTGTTCCGGATGATCTAAAAAATCCAAAATTTATGACTGGCCGGCAAGCTGCGGAACTGATTGCCGATGGGGCATGCGTATTGTCCAACGGTATTGGTGCGAATGCGCGGTGCAGTATTTTCTATTACGCAATCCGTGATCGATTTCTACACTCCGGACATCCAAAAGACCTTACGTGGATAGCTGTGGCAGGCCAGGGTGCCAGAGGCAGCTTGTTCGGCTCATTAGAGGTTGTGGGAATTGAAGGATTGATCAGTGTATGGATCGGTGGACATCATGAAACCATGAAGAGTTTTCTTCAATTGGCCCAAAAAGGGAAGTTGGAGGTACATAGAATGCCCCAGGGCGTAATGGATTTTTTGATTGAGGACCAAGCCAGAGGAGAAGATAGTATCGTAACAAAAACCGGCGTGGGCACAATGATTGACCCCAGGGTAGGAAATGGTACTCCTCTTATCAAAGGTGTTGGCGAAAGCCTTTCCACTGTCGATGGCGGTTATTTGCGATACCGATTGCCCAAAATTACCGTTGCCCTGATAAATGCGCCATATGCTGATGCTGAAGGAAATATATATTTCAAACATGCTTCTGTTATTACCGAAAATGTTGAGTCTGCAATGGCCGCCAGGCACAACGGCGGAAAGGTGCTTGTAACGGTAGCAGATATTATTCCCAAGAATGAAAAGGAGATTTCTTTGCCAGCAGATAAAATCGATGCAATAGTCGTGAATCCGCATAATGAGCAATGTGGCATGGCAGCCCAAAGAAAATATTGGGAGATGTTCACTGCGGGAGCAAAGGTTGATATGGAGGATGCTCTTGCCAAACTTGTGTTTATCAATAATCTGCTTCGCATCACCCCTCATCGGGGACCCGTGGAAGAAGCGCTTGCCCGTCTCGCGGCCGATTTTTTTATGCGCATAGCTAAAAAGGGCCAGTATGTGAATGTGGGCGTGGGCATGCCGGAAGAAATATGCAAGCTAATATATGAAGGTGGTATTCATGAGGATATAACTTATCTGCTTGAGTCAGGGCCCTTCGGGGGCATGCCTGCAATGGGTGTTTTCTTCGGTGCTTCTATTAATCCGGAAAAACTTATCAGTTCGGCCCAAATGTTTCATATCATCTATGAAAAGCTTGATGTTACTTTATTGGGGCTGTTACAAGTAGATTCAAAGGGCAATGTTAATGTATCCAAGCGAGGCGAAGGGCCAATCAATTATGTCGGCCCGGGTGGATTTACGGATATGACAGTTGCGGCGAAGACAATCATTTTTATTGGTTCTTGGATGATCGGATCTCATATGGAAATCCATGATGGCAAGATCTTAATTGTCAAACTCGGCGAACCAAAATTTATGGATAAAGTTGACGAAATAACCTTTAGCGGCCCTGAGGCGCTTCGAGCTGGGAAAAAAGTTTACTACTGTACTAATGTTGGAGTTTTTCAGCTTACTGAACGCGGGATGGAGCTAATCGAAGTCATGCCGGGAATCGATATCCAGAAGGACATCATCAACTGTTGTCAGATGAAAATAGTCCCACCCAAACCAGGCCAAGTTACTGTTGTTTCTGAAAGTACCCTTACAGGAAAAGGCTTTAAGCTGAAATGGAGTAATTTTTAATAAAGCAAAACTTGAGTTCATTTCGATGCTGGATTACGATTGCGCATAGCAAAAAAATATATCCACTTAACCAACCAAGCTAGCGGACGCTTGTGCCTCGCGCCGGTGCTTCAAAAACTATTCAAAGCGATACTTAAGGTGGACATTAATTAATCAAGATAGAGCAGCTACTTTATGAGCGAATAATATAATATTTTTATATTATGAATATAGACAAAAAAATTAAGAATCAAACTGACCTCTACCGCTAAAGGAGACAGATTGATATGAAATTAGAGACGAATTCACTGGAATTATGGAAAAAGAAATATCCTGAGAAGTTCGCGTCGGAAGATGTCATCTTCAGCCATATTCATGGAGGAAATACGATATTTGTCGGGTCAGCCTGTGCGGAGCCTCAATATCTTGTTCAGGGGCTGATCCGCTATGTCGAGTCAAATCCCCATGCCTTTTTCGATGCGGAAATCATTCACGTGAGGACTCTCGGCGTAGCCCCGTATACCGAAAAAAAATTTAAGCAAAACTTTCGGCATAATTCTTTCTTTATCGGCGATACAACGAGGGATGCCGTCAACACGGGACAGGCCGATTATACGCCTATTCTCCTGTCCCAGTTGCCATCTTTGTTTCACAGGGGCCTTATCCGTGTCGATATGGCCCTTATTCAAACGTCCCTGCCTGACAGACATGGCAATTTGAGTCTTGGCGTCAGCGTGGACATCGTGAAGGCTGCTGTTGAAAATGCTTCTTATGTTATTGCCCAGGTGAATGACTATATGCCTCGCGTCCATGGAGATTCTTTCATTCACATCGGTGACATCGATTTCCTTTTACCCCATGATGAGCCTCTTCTGGAATATAACCCGAAGTCCAAGTTGGAAATCACCCATAAGATCGGGAAGAATATTGCTCGTCTTGTTGAGGACGGCGATACGATCCAAGTGGGATATGGAGCCGTTACCAATGCCATCCTGGAAAACCTTTCTGAAAAAAAGCATCTCGGTATACATACTGAGCTCTTCAGTGACGGTATTATCGAACTAATGAAAAAAGGTGTCATCGACAATACGAAGAAAACTATAAACCGGGGGAAATCTGTGGCGACATTCTGTATGGGGCATAAAAGCACGTATGATTTTATCCATGATAATCCGGATATCGAATTCAGAACGATCGACTATACCAATAATCCGCTGGTGATTGCCCAGCATGAAAACATGGTGTCTATCAACAGCGCTCTGGAAATCGACCTCTCTGGACAGGCGACGGCAGAATCTATCGGGAAAGTTTTATACAGTGCAGTCGGCGGACAAGCTGATTTTATGCGAGGAGCCTTCTTGTCCCGCAACGGCAGGGCTATTCTTGCCTTACCGTCGACCGCTGTGAACGAGAGCATTTCAAGGATCACGCCAGCACTTAAAGAAGGTGCAGGAACGACATTGATTCGCGGTGATATCCATTATGTTGTTACTGAGTATGGTATTGCCTATATTCACGGGAAAAGCATCCGTGAGCGGGCAATGGAATTGATTGCCATTGCGCACCCCAAATTTAGACCTTGGCTCGTTGAAGAAGCAAAAAAGGCTTATCTGATCTATCAGGATCAGGCGTTCATCCCGGGAGAGAAAGGAAGGTACCCCGAGGAACTGGAGTCTTACAAAACAACTAAAGCGGGTTTAAAGATTCTTTTCCGGCCTATTAAAATCAGTGATGAGCCGCTTTTAAAGAATTTTATTTATTCTCTTTCTGATAAGAGTTTGTACAGACGGTTTATTTCCTCTCGTAAAGATATGCCCCATGAACGGCTTCAGGAGCTTGTCGTTATTGATTATACAAAAGAAATGGCGATTGTTGCTACGATTGGCAATGAGGAAAATCAGGAAATCGTAGGAGTAGGAAGATATTTTCTTGACGAAAGCAAACATTCCGCAGAAGTGGCATTTGCTGTGAGAGATCAGTACCATAATAAAGGTATTGGAACAGAATTGCTTGCATATTTGACTTACCTTGCAAAAAGACAGGGGCTCTTAGGATTTACTGCAGAGGTCTTAGCAGAAAACGAGCCTATGCTTCATGTGTTTGAAAATGGGGGATTCGATATTGCAAAACATAACATTGCTGGCATCTATGAAATGAAGATGGCCTTTAAAGAATAAATATGACGAATCATGATGCTGAAAACATCAAGTATCTTTTTGAACCAGCATCTTTGGCTATTATCGGCGCCTCCAAGGATAAAAACAAGATAGGTCATGCGGTTTTGCGAAATGTCATTACTGGCGGCTATAAGGGGGAAATTTATCCTGTAAACACAAGTGGTGGAGAAATCGAAGGAATACCTGTTTTTCGAAGCATCCTTGATATCAATGATACCATTGATATGGCATGTATCACTCTCCCTGCGGCACTTGTCTATAATACGATCGTCCAGTGCGCTGAAAAAAAAGTCAAGCATTGCATCGTTATCACCTCCGGCTTTTCGGAGATCGGAAATTTTGAAGAAGAAAAAAGGATAGCCGATTATGCCCGCTCCAAAGGGATGCGGATTCTTGGCCCCAATGTGTTCGGCGTCTATTCCTCCCAAGTCCACTTAAACGCCACATTCGTTTCCGGCGATATCCCGTCAGGTCATCTGGCCATGATTACCCAGAGCGGTGCGCTCGGGCTGACATTGATCGGTCAGGCTTCCGTTGAAAATATTGGCTTGTCTGCCGTTATTTCTGTCGGGAATAAGTCGGACATTGATGAGTCTGATCTTCTGGCCTATCTTTGCGATCATCAGACCACCCATACTATTCTCATGTATATAGAAGGCGTGCGGGATGGCGAGAAGTTCATCCAAACCGTCAGAAAAACGACGCGGAAAAAGCCGGTGGTGGTAATCAAGTCCGGCCGTTCGGAGAAAGGCGCCATGGCAGCCGCATCCCATACCGGTTCGCTGGCCGGTTCGGATGAGGTCTTTGACGATTTGATCCGCCAGTGCGGTGCGCTCCGGGCGGAAAGCACCAAAGAAGCTTTTAGCTGGACAATGCTCCTGGCGGGTAACCCGCTTCCCAAAGGAGGAAACACAGTCATCATTACCAATGGTGGTGGTGCCGGTGTCATGGCGACGGACGCCTGTGCGAAATATGGAGTTAGTCTTTATGACAATCCTCAAAATCTGAAAAGGGTTTTTTCTCCCGTCATTCCTACATTTGGATCTACCAAAAATCCGATTGATATTACCGGTCAGGCTGCGGCTGTCGATTATACAAAAGCTTTTGATGCTGCTCTTGCTGATGACAACATTCATACGGTTTTTGGCATCTATTGCGAAACGGCTCTTTCACCTTCCGTGGACATTGGAACCATCATTGAGAAGAACTTCCTTAAATACAAATCCAGGGAAAAGCTCATTGTGTTTTCACTTTTCGGTGGTCAGCAAACGGCGGATTACGTGGTTTCAGCGAAGAAAAGAGGTGTTCCCGTTTCTGACGATGTTTATGACACAGCCTCCTCGCTGGGAGCAATGTATCGATATAAAGAATATCTAGGAAGTCAGTCGGACTCGGATAATATTTCCGATGCCACACTGGATATGGCTTCCATCACGGCCATTGTAGATGATGTAAGAAAGAAGGGCCGGTTCTTCCTACTGGCTCACGAAGCCCAGAAAATCATGAATATAGCAGGTATCCCTATTCCGAGAAGCATTCAGGCCCAGACGATCAAGGGTGCGATTGCGGCGGCCGGTACCATCGGCTATCCTGTAGTCATGAAAGTTATTTCCAAGGACATCATCCACAAGAGCGATGCCGGCGGGATTGCTCTGAACCTAGAAAATGAGAGTGAGGTCGTTGACGCCTATGGTGTTATTCTGCGCAACTGCAAAGAACATATTCCCGACGCCCTGATTGACGGGGTCGATATTTCAGAAATGGTTAAAGCCGGAACGGAACTGATTGTGGGTGCCAGAATCGATCATATATTCGGGCCGATGATTATGATCGGCCTGGGAGGGATCTATGTGGAAGTCATGAAAGATGTTTCTTTCCGATCACTCCCCGTCAATGCGGGGGATATTATCAGCATGATTAAAGAACTCCGTTCTTATCCGTTACTCCTCGGGGTGCGGGGGGAAAAAATGAAGGATGTAGCCGCTGTCATGAATGTCGTCACCATACTGGGAGCCATTCTTCGTCACTGCCAGGGGATTTCAGACATTGAAATTAATCCGCTGGTAGTTTATGAACAGGGAGATGGTGTGATGGCCGTGGATATACGGGTCATCCTTGCAAAAAATGAAAAGAGGTGAAATCAATGGATAAATTTGTCATCACGTCCATGCGACAGTCTGCAGGTAAAACGAGCCTGATCATTGGTCTGGCGAGAGCATTAAACAAAAAAATGGGCTATCTAAAACCTTTCGGTGCAAGATTACTTTACAAGAAAAAGCGACTCTGGGACTATGATGCCGCCCTCATGACCCATATCTTCAACCTGGGAGAGAACCCGGAAGACATGAGCATCGGTTTTAATCATTCCAAGCTCCTCTATTCCCTGGATGAAAAAGCGACAGAGGCAAAACTCCTGAAGGCCTTAGATCATATCGGTAAAAATAAGGATCTGATATTCCTGGAAGCGGGGAAGGACATCTTTTATGGCACATCGGTTCATCTTGACGCCATCTCCCTGACAAAAATTGTGGAAGGACAGCTCCTGATTATGGTAAGTGGTAATGAGGATACCATTATCGATGATATGAGTTTCCTCAAAAAGTATGTCCGTTTAGATGGTTTTCATTTTCTGGGGGTTGTCATCAACAAAATCGTCAATATCGACGATTTTAACCATGTTTATCTGCCCATAATTCGTCAAATGGGTATCCCGGTGCTGGGAGTCATCCCTTCTTTTCCTGCCTTGACCTATTTTTCTGCCCAATATCTTGCGGACCGGATGTTTGCAAAAGTCCTCGCCGGTGAGTCCGGCTTAAACCGTCAGGTCAGAAACATTGTCGTGGGCTCCATGGGAGGAGATTCAGCGATGAAAAGTCCTCTATTTCAGGCTAATCAACAAGTCGTCATCGCCAGCGGTGACCGCAGTGATTTGATACTGATGTCTCTTGAAAACAATGTGGCCGCCATAATCCTGTCCAATAATATCGTGCCTTCACCGGTCATCCTTTCGAAAGCTGAAACTTTAGGGATTCCTCTGTTACTGGTTTCTACTAATACCCATGAGACAGCGAGACAGATCGACGGGATTGAACCTTTGCCGACTAAGAATGATATAGAAAAAATCAACATAATAGAAAAAATGGTGACAGATCACGTTGATCTGAAGGCGTTTGTAAAAAGCGCTCGAGCATAAATTATAATTGTTCGAGGCGTATAACGGCTTTTTTCTTGGAATATAAATCTATTCCTTGGTATAAGGAAGCCCGCTAAAAGCGAATTAAATTAACAAACATCGTGAAGATGAAAAATAGAGAGAATCAACAAGGAGGCGTCATGGAAACATATAAATCAAAGGAAGCCTTGATGGAGCAAATCATCGCCGCGCAAGTAAAAAAATGGGAATTGAATAAAAAAAAGAAATATAAAAAACCCATCCGTCCCGTCATTACCATTTCACGATTGCCGGGGAGCGGTGCGGATACATTAGCGAAGCAACTATCGGAAGATTTGAACATCGACCTTTTCGACAATGAAATTGTGGAAGAAGTAGCGAAGAGCGCCCATGTGAGTGAGGCTGTGATTGCCACCCTCGATGAGCAGGATCGTTCTATGCTGGATGACTGGATCGGCGCTATTGAAAAAAAACCACACCTCTGGTCTGATGAGTATCTTCTTCATCTTACAAAAGTTGTCGGCGCCATAGCGGCGCACGGTCATGCAGTCATCGTCGGGAGAGGAATTGGGTATATCCTGCCCAGTGAGATCTGTCTCCGCCTGTTCATTGTCGCGCCTATGGACGTCAGAGTCCACAATGTCATGTATGCTTATGATGTGACTTATGAAGAGGCGGAAAAAAGAATCATTAAAACCGAGAAGGACCGGAGAGCATTTATTAAAAAATACTTTAATGCTGAACTCGATGATCCTGTTAATTATGACCTGACACTTAACACAGTCCATTACAACGTAGAGGCAGCCGTAAATATCGTCAAGGCAGCCTTCAATTCTCGATCGTGGTATGATTATTCAATAAGAAAACCTTAAAACAACGAGTGTTAAACTGCTGTTAGACTATATGAAGGGGCAAATTCTGTAATTTTCCTCCGTGTTTTTTTGTTTCATAAAAAATCAGACACACGAAGGGGAATCTCTAATTAGTCCGTCCCGAAAAATGTGGAAGTATTGAATCGCCTCACAAAATTGTACGTATTAGGTCAAGAAGGCGTTCACTCCGGCAAGAATGAATGGGTTGTTGCATTATCATCATTCTATTCTCCACATTTTTGACAATAGATATTTTTTCGCATCCAATATTAAAAAAAGATCATTGCCAGCGCCTGCGCAAAACAAGCAGGCTTTTCCTGTCCCTCGATTTCAATAGTGTGTGTTAGAGTCATAAGAATTCTGCTATCAGGCCTTTCTTCCAGTGCTGTTAAAACAATGTGATCACGGATTTTTGCTCCGGAAAAAACGGGATTGATAAACCGCACTTTATCCAGACCATAGTTAATTGACATTTTAGCTCCTTCTAACTTAATCGGCGCTTGATAACTGAAAAAAGATAAAAGTGAGAGCGTAAGAAATCCGTGAGCAATGGTTTTGCCGAAAGGACCCTTGGCTGCTTTTTCTTCATCTACATGGATCCACTGATGATCGTGAACGCTATCGGCAAATTTGTTAATCTGGTCTTGTGTGACCTGTGTCCAATCAGAAAGATAAACTTCCTTGCCAATAAATTTCTGCATATCTTTTATTACCGTTGCTATCGACATGTTTGAGTTCCTCCCTGTTTCTGAATTGATTGTACAATAAATTGTTGCGTACTCATTAACAGCATTGAAGACAATATATCATAAAAAAAAGACCTTTGCATAACCTTTGATAGGGGATATTTTCAATTATAGTTACCATTTTTGTAAATTAATTTTGTTAATGGAGGCTTGATTTTCTCTTCGGAATTGAAGTTACGGCGGGTGTTTCTCCTGATCAGAGCAAAATTTCATCTTTACAAATGGTAATATTCACTGCTTCTCTCTTACCTATTGCGTTGACTTGTAGGTGAAAGCGATAATCGAGATGAGACTTAATTTGACAGTGTTTTGAAAGTCAAATATTGTTCAGGACAATTAGTATGCGTAGTATGCGACTTTGTAAAAGGCTCCCGATGCAAGGTGTGCAAAGCCTGAGAAATGAGACGTATCTTAGGAATACGCTGCAATAAGCCTGCCCCAGCGAAGGCAGGGGAAGGAGGCAGCACAACGCAGCAGATGCGCTCGCGTGCCCTTTAGGGTGTTTTTCAAAGTCGCCCTTACTTGCGGTCTTTGATCAGCATAGTCGCTGGATCGAGGAACAAAACGTTTTTCGCGGAATTGGTCGATTTTCCTTTGAGGGCTTTAATATAAATTTCATCAGCCTGGGCCGCCAGCTGCACGATAACCTCGAATAAATCAGCTATATGCAAAAACGAAAGCGGTAGATCGTTTTCCGCACGCTGTTCATGACGATGTGCATGGACAGTAAACCAAATTCTGATCGAATATTTCTTGGCCAGTTCCTTTAAATGCAAAAGCGGCCCGCGTCCTGATTCATCAAACTTTAATCCGTCAATAATCAGAGTATGCGGCTTAAAAATATTCTGTTCCATCAGCTCGGTTAAACGCTCTTCCAGCTTCGGCACGCTGAAGCTTTCCACTTTAAAGATCATGATAAAACGATGCGGCTGAATCTTTTCCCAATAATCTTTAATTTCAGCGGCATTGAAACTGGCCGCGATATTCTGAAACAGCTCATGGTACCAGACATCAACTTTGCTTACAGCGTCATGAAGGCTTACATGCAATACATTCTTTTCCCTGATCATCGTGTTCAAAGCCATTTGTACCAGCAGAGCGGTTTTCCCCACCCCGGCATGAGCAATGACGGCGCCAAAGCCTCCGTCCGGCAAGATGTCTTCATTTTCATAGCCAATATTGGTCAGTGGATTGCGGTAGACGATTTCTTTTTTCAGCATGATAATATCCTCATAAGTTAAATGGATGATATTTTCTTCACGTTTTAACGCACTGGTATTTCTGGACATCTTTTTTAAAGTATCATGCGGCCGATTTTTTATTTTGAGCGACTTCCAGAGCGATCTTTTCCGCAATCGACTGCGGCACTTGCCGGTAAAGCGCAAATTCCATCGTAAACTGGGCTTTGCCCTGTGTGGAGGACCGGAGGATTGTCGAAAACCCAAACATCTCCGCCAGAGGCACCTGAGCCTCAATCACACACATGACACCTTCATCCTGGGAGCCGATAATCATGCCGCGCCGCTGGTTTAAAAGACCCATTACCGGACCCTGAAATTCCGGAGGAGTTTCCACTACGACTTTCATAATCGGTTCATGAATAACCGGTTTTGCCCGCTGATACGCTTCCCTAAATGCGCCACGTGCGGCCGCCTGAAAGGCCATATCCGAAGAATCCACCGCATGCGCAGCGCCATCGTTAATGACCACTTTTACACCGGTAATTGGAAATTCCAGTTTCGGCCCCTTAGCCATACTTTGCTTAAATCCTTTTTCACAGGCAGGAATATATTGCGTAGGAATGGAGCCGCCGTGGATTTCATTTTCAAAAATAAACTCGGCATCGCTGACCGGTTCCAGATAACCGGCTATGCGGCCGAATTGTCCGGCGCCGCCGGTTTGTTTTTTATGAGTGTAATTGAAATCGGCGCGCTGTGTTATCGTTTCGCGGTAGGCAACGCGGGGATTGCCCGTAGTCACATCAGCATCGTATTCCCGCCGCATTCTTTCCACATAAATATCCAGATGCAGTTCACCCATGCCTTCGATGATTGTTTCGCTGGTTTCCGGATCAACAAAAGTTTTAAAAGTCGGGTCTTCTTTGGAAAATCTATTTAGCGCCTTGGCCATAGCCATTTGCGATTTGTTGTCTTTGGGTACTATCGCCAGCGATATAACGGGCTTGGGTACATACATGGATGTCATCGTTAAATTCACCCCCGGAGAAACAAAAGTATCGCCGGATGAACATTCGATTCCAAATAACGCGCCGATGTAGCCCGCTTTTAATTGTTCGACATCTTCCATCTGATCCGCATGCATCCTGACAACACGGCCAACCTTAACCTTTTTGCCGGTGCGAATATTTACAATAGTTGATCCTTTCGCCACTGTTCCCTGATAAACGCGGATATAAGTTAATTGGCCATATTGACCATCCTCCAATTTAAAGGCCAAAGCAACGATTGGCTTTTCGGAATCATTAGTCAATACGATAGGCTCTTCATTTTTATCCATATCCAGGGCAATATTCTCAATATCGGAAGGACAGGGCAAAAGATAATTCACGCCGTCGAGCATGGGCTGTACTGCTTTGTTTTTGTAAGCTGATCCCATATAAACAGGAGTTATTTCTCGCCTCAGTGTGCCCTGGCGCAAGGCGGCGTAAAGCATTTCCGCTGTAACTTGCCGTTCTTCGAGAATAGCTTCAGTCAATTCATCGGAAAATAAAGAGGCCGCTTCAATTAATTCTTCCCTTTTTGCTTTCGCTTCTGCCAGAAGATTCTGCGGTATCTCTTCAGTACGGACTATTTCTCCGTTTTCTCCGTCGAAATAAAGTGCTTTCATTTCGACTAAATCAATAACACCTTCGGCCTTGGTTTCCAAACCGATTGGAATCTGCATGGCTACGGCATTATGCCCCAGTTTTGTTTTGAGTTGATTTATAACGCGAAAAGGATTAGCGCCACTGCGATCGCATTTATTGATAAAGGCAATGCAGGGAACCTTATATCTTTTCATTTGCTGGTCAACAGTTATTGATTGTGACTGAACTCCGCCCACAGCGCACAAAACAAGAATGGCGCCGTCCAGTACCCGGAGCGATCTTTCCACTTCTATGGTAAAATCAACATGTCCGGGGGTATCGATAATATTTATTTCATGGTCTTTCCATTCACAATATGTAGCCGCTGAAGCTATTGTTATTCCCCGTTCCTTTTCCAGTTCCATGGAATCCATGGTTGCCCCTACACCGTCTTTCCCCTTGACATCATGGATGGCATGAATTCTTTTCGTATAGTACAGAATTCTTTCGGTAAGCGTCGTTTTACCGGAATCAATATGGGCGCTTATGCCGATATTGCGAATTTTTTGATCGTCAACCTTCATTTACTTTTTCCCTTTTCTAAAAAATCTTCTTTTATAATTATTACTAAATTTGAGTCTGATCATCCCAGTTTGCTTCGCAATTAATAGCGGTGTCATTTATCCCGCTTCGCTCTGCTCGCGGGATTAGTTCGACTTGCGCTTCAAACTTCGCTACACTCGTTTTCAGCGAGTCTCACTAAAAAAAAACCCCGCATTTGGAAGAGTCTCTGCCAGATGGGGGATCCACCGTAATCGAGTCTTAACCTTTGTAAGGAAACGGCTTATATATATTATGATGCAATATGTCAAGTTAATATTTATCTTTACTTTTTCATTGTCACCGCTTATGTGAAGTCTAATTGCGGTGTTTTGTAATAGGGGAATTTGAATGGTAGTGTACCAGTTTCAAACTGACCCACTACCATTTTACACTATCAACTTGACAGAACTTAGAGAATACATATATTTACAACTAAAATAAACTAAAGGAGCAAAAAAATGCCCAAGAAAGTTAAAATGTTCACATTGAGCACCTGTAGTCATTGTAAAGCGGCAAAGAAATTCATGAACGATAACGGCATTACCTATGATTGTACTGATGTTGATTTACTTCAAGGCGCTGAAAGAGAAAA
>Ga0209777_10003536_pt1 | contig 19238 bp, 20 predicted proteins | sample FrelakmetHBP12HB_FD_187147 | JGI IMG/M metagenome (GOLD analysis project Ga0209777, IMG submission 187147) | Freshwater lake sediment microbial communities from the University of Notre Dame, USA, for methane emissions studies -HBP12 HB (SPAdes)... | ecosystem: Environmental > Aquatic >...
CCGAAGGGTTAACATAAAAATGATGGTTACGGCCTTCGCTTTCAACCTCTATCAGCTATGTACATTGAAAAATGCCGGAATCATTGGAACTTAGCGGAAGCTGTCAAAGAATTATCGAAAAAGAGGGGTAATTCAAGGAAATTGGACTTTTGGAGATCGAAATAGCTTGGACCTTTGAGAATAACCTCTGGTGAGGCAAGTAAATAGGAATCCTCAAGTTGTCATATATCCTCTATCGATAATCGGCTTGCTTCCAGTCACAGATTTTGCATTGTCGCATAGCAGGTAAGGAACACCTTTGGCTATGTCATCTGGTTCGCCGACTCAGCCAATCCGTCAACGGCTGCAATCTCCGAAGGTATATCCAAGCTACCTTCCAACCATGCCGCAACGCGGTCATAAGCAAGCTTCGCATGATTGCGAACAATCGAACGGTAGACATCCGAATTTTGAATCGATTTGTCCGCGCCGACCACCATCTCGATGACAATAACCAATGATCCTGATTGAGAATCAACGATGTGAGGTTGGTAGAGAGCTTTTCTCGGAGCATTGAAAACATCTGGCCCGGAGTATAAACCGATGTGGTGTTGTGGCGTGCCTGTTCGTCGATGGCTGATCCCTTTTTAACGAGTTAGTCTACGTCTGTCACCGCAAATTGTATTTTTATTTTGTTGCCTGGGATCGCTTCTGCGAAAGTTAGCTGGTCGAATTCATTGGAGTAGTCATTGTCGATGGAAGATCATAGGAGATCTTTTGAATCGTGTGCCTTCAATTGTCAATTGTTGACGGCGATTGAATTGTGTTAAGCTCTGCAAGTGGTTCAGCAGAAAAGCACGCGAGCAATCCTCTCTCAAGCATTGCCCTCTTTGCGATTCCCTGTAGGATCGCCCACAGATCATCATTAGGGCATGCCATTCTTTCTATCATTGCAGAGATTCGCAGATATTCTTTGTCATTGTCGGATGAATAATGTCCTACGATCTATATAAGTATTAAAAATTATAACCAGATTATTAAGTTCTTGATCTGTACGGTACATTTTACCTCAGCATCACCTTGCTCAAGGTTACTAGGAACAGCGCCATCAGAATCCATCCCATGAGAGTTTCAATTACTGTCAAGTATTCGTAGGCTCCCAAGATGTGCAGATTCTGCGGACTTCTGCCTAGAAACTCCATGCTGCTGAAGTAGAAGGCATCCTTCGCCGATATAGAAGGGGTTTGATTCTCCTGGAGAGAAGGGCCCTCGAATTTTATGGCGTTACTAACCCATAGGATGCTCGTGAAAAGAAGAATGATCGTAATGCTCAGGATAATGGTATGAGAAGGACGAACCCCATATCCACAGGAGATGAAGGCTAGATGATCAAGAGACTTAGAGACTTTGGAAGTCGAGCGCGCCTGCTTCTCTCGTCGGTACTTGTAGTAGCATTCGTCCCCATCTTCAAACTGCTCCAGGTTCTTGAAGTTCTTAATTAGTGCCAGGTATACTGAGCCATTGTAGGGAAGATGATCTTTGATCGAGTCCCAGCGAACTACAATCCTGTTAAAGTCCAGATCAACCAAGTTGAGGCTCGATCCATCTTCAAACGCTGCATCTGATAGACGCATGGTGTAGATTTTTGCACTGTCAAGATTCAGATGTTTGTGGAACTTTGCGCTCCCGAACTCCGCATCTCCGTTGAATCTGGCTCTGGAGAAGTTGGCCTCAGTAATGAAATGGGCGCGCGAGAATTTAGCCTCGCCCATGAACTTAGCCGATGAAAATCCAGCATCTTCCATGAACAGTGAGTCAGAGAAATTGGCCGCTTTGTTGAAGGTGCTGCCGTCGAAATCGACCAGCTTGGAGAAGGTCGAGCGATCGAAGAAGACGTCTCCTTTTATCTCTGAGTATTCTATTTTTATTATGGATTTAATAATCTTATTATTATCTTTGTCTAATGGCAAATCCAACCTTGCAAGATCCAGGTCTCCGAAGATTATGATATTCTCATACTCTACCGGCTTGCCGTCTTCAATCTTCTCCAGGATCTCGTCCGCTTTGATCATCAGCAAGCTATCGGCCATAAGCGAAGCGAGTTATCGACAGGATCTAATAATCTTTGTGGTCGATCTTCTCAGGTGTTGTCATCAATCCCATTCATCTTCCACCTCCTGTCAGGGTTAATCATTCTTGCACCCATTTTGTCTGGTATTTGGTCGTTATCTGAGCCTTTAGATCTGGACTCTTAACTTTCAAGCTCCGACCTCGGTTTCTCTTGCAACATCTCCTGCACCCAGTCCCAATCGTGGTCGTAGATGTGGGCCGAGGCGCTGGTGGTGGAGATCGAGCCGGGTGTAGCTCCTACTTCGCATGCGACAAACTGCAATACCCGTGCCAGGCCATAGAGGTTGGCCGGGTAGGCTCCGGCAAAGTCGTGGCTCCTAAAGAAGGCGGCCAGGTTCAGCCGCCCGTCGCGAAGCTTGAAGTCGTCCACAATCATGCAGGGAACCTCGTCCCGGGCGTTGTCCACGGGCGGAATCCAGGTGACGGCCGTAGCCCGCCTTGTTGATGGTGATGCCTTAAGGCGGCGGATGACGTGCCCAAGCTGATCAACTGGTTGAGAGGATATCAAGGAACTTTCATCCCTGGGAATATTCCAGCTCCGCAGCCGCTCGCCATAGGTGTACTCGAAGCCTGGGTTCTCGCCGCTCAAAAGCTGAGCGGCATACTCTTCCAGTCGCTCCTGGTTCCATGAGTACTCGTGGGGGATCATGTCCTGGGTGGGATCTTCGACTACCATCTGAAGGGCCAGCAGCTCTTTTACCTTGGTCCCACGCTCGTCTGTGAGTTCTAGACCTTGTCGCCAAATAAGGTTAAGGCCCCTGTGCCATGCGTCGGTGATGGTCTTGCCGCGAATAAACCTGCCAACTTTTATCATTATCTGACCTCTCTGGGAGATGCATATCTCTCTGAAAGATGTCCATATCTGTTCTGTTTATCTGCCCTTAGATATCCTGACCGTTGCACAATGCTCAAACTCAGGCAATGATAAAATAGGTTATTACCAATATGCCATTTTTGCAGGGCGAGATCTACTTGCCTTCCAGCTCGTCCAACCCTTTTGGCGGAAGCGCCTTGACGATATCCATCTTAGTGGCGCGGCGGGTGCTAATGCAGGGCTTCTTGGCCAGGAGACGCAGATCTTTCATACCGTATTTTTCGGCTATAGCCTCCTTGTCCATGATTGTCAATCTCTCCATGCCATCAAAAATACATAATCGGAAATACATAAAGATTTTCAAGAAGGTTGGTTAGATTCAGCTCGCAATCAGAGGATGAACATACACCTCAAGGCCGCCCAGGCTGAACTTCATGGTTAGCAGGCCGCTATGGATCAGTAGGGCCAGTATTATTAGAGCAAACTCCAGGAGGACAAGTATGGCTAGGAACGAGAACCTCAGATTTGGGTTCTGTAACACCTCCCAGAGGAGGTCCCACAAAGTCCTTCCCACTACCATTTCATCCTCCTTCTCATCCTCCTGCTCGGATCTGCAAGCATCTCAATTATGTTCCAAGCATTGATAAGCAGATGGCTGACGCATGGAGCGAAAGTAATCCTGGCCGCGGAGTGGAGCAAAGAGGATTTAGGTTAGAACATCTTTTTAGAGAGATGAAATTCTTGGGAAGATGAAACTAACATGGGCGACTTCGAATGGGCGCTGACCGCTGCGCTGAACTCATTCTTCGACAAGGAAGGAATACATGCAATAGCCTACCGGCTTAAGCAGTCGCGCTTTTCTTCTCAACTGGTCGACATCCTTGTGGATTCAAGAGCTCCTGAATACTACTTGGCCATTGAGTGCAAGAGCCTGGACGCTCGCAAGACCAAATCGCTATATTTCAAACAGCATTTCAGCTTAGCAGCAGGCAACCACCAGCTTGCCAGGGAAACGGAATTCATCATCCGTTCGGGAAGGCAGGGAATCCTGGCCGTGGAGCTGCGTCGTGGTGTTGGCAAATCAAGAACTGCACATTTGGTCCCCTGGGGACAGGTCTACCAGAGCTTTCATGCAGGGAAGGTAGGCTTGACATTGAAGGAGATAGAGAACAACCCGCCTCTGGAAAGAAAAGGGGGAGCTTACGACATCTCTTACCTGGATATTGTGAGGATATCTGGCTACTATGATCTCAAGCTTGATTCTTCTGATCTGGATTTCCTCAACACTGAACTTGATCCTGGATCAGATTGAGCGTGATGAGGAATAGATGCGCGAAAAACATAAGCTATAAGTCCAATCTGCCTTGAGTCGTTTTTGCTTTTGAAGCGTGCATCACTTTAGTTTACTTCAGGCAAATTCACTTGGATTAAACTTATATCCATTCCTCTCATCTTCAAATCGATGAAACTCCCAGGTACTGCAACTCAGGAGGAGAATATCCACATCGCCATGGGAAAGCTGAATATCCTTCCAGGCAATGTGTTCCTGGACCTGGGTTGCGGTTCTGGAGTTGTCTCTCTGGCCGCCTCTCGTTACACCGATAGAATATACGGGATAGATGTTCGAAAGGAGGCGAAGGAGACCTCGAAGGCCGCAGTGCCGCAAGGCACATTTCTCTGCGGCGATGCTTGCGATCTTCTGCAAGAGCTGCCCAGAATTGATAGGTGTTTTATAGGCGGCACCCGCCAAATCGATGCATTCTTTCCCAAACTCCTCGAAAGAGCTATGCCCGGCTGCATAATCGTAGCTGGCATCGCCAGAATAGGAATGGCCTCCAAGGTGGTAGGGCTTATGAAAGCGAAAGGAATATTCCAGGAGCTGCTGGAGATACAGATATCCAGGGGCTACGATCTAGCCGGTGATTTCGCTCTGAAGCCCATAAACCCCATTTTCATGGTGGTGGGCAAATGCTGATCGGTGTATCCTTGGGACCTGGTGATCCGGGGCTTCTGACGCTGAAGGCGGTGGAAGCCCTGCGTTCTTCAGCGAAGGTATTCGTGCCTGGAGAGATGGCTGCAAATTTAGCCCGGCCATACTGCCAGCCTGAGATCCTTGACTTCCCCATGATAGGAGACGAGGCCAAGCTGGAGGAGATTTGGTCCAGGAACGCTGACATCATGGCTAGCTATGCAGCGAAGACTCAAGCAGGCTTTGCCTGTGTTGGCGACGTCAACACATTCTCCACCTTCACTCACCTAAAAAGAGTGATGAATCAGAACTATCCGAATGTGGAAGTGGACACCATTCCTGGCGTAGGCATAGTCTCCGCTCTTGTCTCACGTTTTGGTATTGGTCTTGACAGGTCTTTCCTGGTCTCCGATGGCTCGGATCAGGAAGCTGTGATTCGGATGAAGGCTATTCGGCCAAGGAAAATAGCTCGAGACCTGGAAAATAGGGGGTTTGGCCAGTTCATCCTTGGCACAATGTTGTGTACCCCAGATGAGCAGATATTCCGGGGCGGGTTAGCGGAGGAAATGCCTGAACGAAGCGATTACTTCAGCGTCCTATATGCCCGGAGGGTAAGGTGAAGGAAAAGGAGAAACAAGGGAGACCCAAGGTCTACTTCGTAGGAGCTGGTCCAGGCGATCCTGAGCTGATTACAGTCAAAGGCCAAAGGTTGATCGAGGACGCCGATATCATAATCTATGCCGGATCCCTTGTTAACCCCGAGCTGCTGGAGGGCCTTCAAGCAGTTCTAGTGGACAGCAGCCAACTCTCTTTGGAGAAGACCACCGAGCTGATCTTGCAAGCCCTCCAGTCGGGAAAAAAAGTCATCAGGCTGCACAGCGGCGACCCATCCCTTTATGGAGCCATCTTGGAGCAGATGCAGCCCTTGGAAGAGGCCGGTGTGGACGTCGAGGTCGTTCCCGGAGTCTCCTCGCTCTTTGCAGCCTCCGCTGCCTTGAGAACTCAGCTAACACTAAAAGGTGTCTCCGAGTCTCTCATAATAACCAGGCCTGCTGGCACAACCCTGGAACAAGACGACATTGCTTCTCTATCCAAGCATGGCTCAACAATGGCGATTTTCTTGGGAACTGACAAGATCAGAGAGGTCGTGAAGTCACTAAAGCTGACCGCGGAAACACCGGCAGCAGTGATCTATCACGCCTCATGGCCGGACCAGAAAGTCCTGGTTGGGAACCTTCAAAACATAGCTGACCAGGTGGAGCAGGCACGCATAAGTCGTAGCGCTCTTATTCTGGTAGGGGGTGTGGTCGGCAGGACAGGCTATAGGAGGTCACACTTATACCGGGATCGGTAGCAGTTCTGGTCTTTCCTAGAGACAAAGAGGCCGGGCAGAAGATCTGTGAGGCCATGAAGGATCGATACAGGCCGTCTCTGGTTATCTATGAAGACAACAGTTTTGGCCAAGTACTGAAGAGCTTTGACCTTGTTGTCGCTGTCATGGCCGTTGGCATTGTGGTCAGATGCCTCTGTCGTCACCTGGAGAACAAATGGACAGATACTCCCGTCGTGGCAGTGGATTCTGCCTTATCTTGCGCTGTGCCGGTTGTAGGCGGTCACCACGGAGCTAACGAGCTAGCTGTTTACCTTGGTGCGAAGCTGGGCCTTATCCCGGCCATAACGACTGCCACAGATGCATCCCATAGGCCCAACCTGGAGCAGATGGCCAAGGCATTAGGCACCCAGATAGTAAACCAGGAGTCGTCAAAAAGGGTCAACCTCGCATTTTTGAAAGAGGACGTGCCAGTCGTTAGGTTGAACGGCCCAAAGATTGTGATCGTGGATGGCGATGTGGCCGTCCTCAAGGGAACAGGCTTGGTTATGGGCGTAGGCACAAGAAGGGGCGTCAGTGCCCAGGAGGTGTTGGATGCCCTGGACTCTGCCCTACAGTCTGTTGGCAGAAAAAGAGAGGAGATCCGAGTTCTTGCAACCGCCTGGCTCAAAAAGGATGAATCTGGGATAAAAGATGCAGCCAAATCATTGGGAAAAGAGGTGGTCTACCTATCCCCAGAGGTTCTGAACGCTCAAACGACCACAACAACCTCAAGGGCGGCGGACCTGGGGCTATTGGGGGTGGCCGAACCTGCGGCTCTGGCTCTTTCGGAGAAGCTGGTCATGCCTAAAAGGGTTTACGGGAGGGTCACTATTGCTATCGGCGAATGATTCATCTCAAAAACTGTCTATAGTTGGAATCGGTCCGGGCGACAGAGATAAAATGACCTTCCAGGCAGCCAAAGCCATCCAAAGTGCCGATTTCGTGATCGGCTACGAGCCTTACCTGGAGCTGATAGGAGATCTCCTGAGGGGAAAGCAGGTCATATCCAGTAGCATGGGGAAAGAGGTGGACAGGGCCAAGACGGCTGTAGATCTTCTAAACGAGGGGTCTGTGGCTCTGGTCAGCAGCGGAGACCCCAACATCTACGGTATGGCTGGCCTAGGACTTGAGATAGCTTCGGCCAAGGCGAGCATTGATAACATAGAGGTGGTGCCAGGGGTCACCTCATTTGCCGCCGCTGCCTGCACGGCAGGTGTCGTCTTCAGAGAATCGATCGCTGTAATCAGCCTCAGCGACCTCTTAACCCCTTGGTCCAGCATTGAGGAGAGATTGAGGTTGGCAGCAGAATACCACATGCCTACAGCTATCTACAATCCACGATCGAGAAGACGGGACTGGCAGCTGAACAGAGCCCTGGAGATCTACGATCATAACACCGATGTGCTTATTGCCAGAAATGTGGCCAGATCCGGGGAGGAGTTTCATTGGACAGCGGCTTTGGAGCTACTCGACAGTGAAGAACTTGAAGAAAGAATCGACATGTTCACAATTCTCATACTGAGTGGGGCAGGCATGGTCAGAGGGATGGTGTCCACTCAGAATAAGATAAATATCGTGGGGATTGGACCGGGATCTTCGGATAAACTGACCTATGAAGCCGAAAGGCTGCTCAAGGGCTCGACCAAGATCTTCGGGGCGGAAAGGTACCAACATGCGATCAAGGGCATATCCTTGGGGGAACAGGTCGGTAGTCACCAGGGAAGCATCGACAAGCGGATGGCCCTGCGTTTTCAAGAGGCTTGGGCGGCATCTCAAGAGGGCCTTCAGACATCCATACTCACTGGGGGCGATCCATCTATCTTCAGCTCCGCCTGGAGGATCTTTGAGGAAGCCAAAGGCTGCCATCTTCACATCTGCCCAGGGGTAAGCGCCTTCTCGGCTGTGGCTGCAAGAACCGGGGCACCTTTGGTCAATGATTTTGTGCTGTTCTCGGGTGCATTTGACACATTGAAGATTAAACGTCTGGCAGATGCGGGGTTCGGAGTAGCTGTCTATAACCTGGCCGGCCAAGATCTAGCGACTCTTCTCGCACAGATTGACCCATCCAGGCCCTGTGTCCTGGCCAGAGACGTCTATCGGACCGGCGAGGTGGCTTTGGTAATGAAGGCATCTGATCTTCTTGAGGCTAAGCCCAATGGCCTTCGGTTCACCCTTCTGGTGGCATCTGCCAACTCCTACATAAAAGATGGAAGAATAATTACAAAGAGAGGATATCAGACGAAGTACAGCTACTGAGTCGATCCGATGAAGGATTGAATGTGATTGCATTACGACTAATAGTGAAGTACGATTATGGTAGAGCCAGAAATGGCCAAAGGATGATACGGGTTTGATGATGATAGAAGAAGACGAGAAAAAGATGGACGAAGATTATACAGATATCGGTGCTGTCACTCCCGAGGCTATGGAGATAAGCAGGAAGAGCCGGAAGTTGATCTCGAAGCTTGTCGGCGACGCATGCCCGGAGGATCAGATCAGGCAGAGGTGCGTCATCGCCACCGGTGATCCTAGTGTTGCCGAAATTCTAAGGTTTATGCACGATCCGGTGAAGGAAGGCTTAAAGGCTCTGGAAGAGGGCTCCAGGATTTTTGTTGACATAAAGATGGTGGAGGCAGGTGTGGTGAAGAAAGGCCATAACAGCGCTATTACATCCTTCATTGGGTCGGGCGACGACCTGGCCAAAGTGAGGGGCATAACAAGAACCTCTGCTGGTGTACTGGCCCTTTCGGAAGAACTGATGGGATCTATCGTTGTAATAGGAAACGCACCTTCCGCTCTACTAACTCTATGCGAGTTGATCGATTCGGGAAAGGCCAATCCGAAGCTGATCATAGGCACTCCAGTTGGCTTTGTGAATGCCGCTGAGAGCAAAGAACGGCTCAGGGGCATGGACGTGCCATCAATATCCACAGTGGGCACTCGGGGCGGAACCCCGATTGCGGTTGCCTCCATAAATGAGATAATCAATATGTTCGAAAGATCCCAACATTAAGGCCACGGGAAATCTGATATTTAGGGTAAGCTATGTCGCCATAAGCGGCATTGGGTCGAGAAAGATACGCTATGCCTGGGGACTCGATAAGAGATTGTGATGGAAATCCTGAAAGAGATCCTGTGAGCGGGTTTTATATTCCGAAAGATTGGATCAAACGCTCAGACGACCCTTGTGCTTTGGACAAGATCAGAAGCGGAAAATGGGTTCTCCTCTCTGATGGCAGGATGCTTGCACGTGGATACACCACAGGGACAACCTCTGCGGCTGCCTGCAAAGGCGCAATCCTGTCTCTAATGCTCGTGCCATCTGAGCGATTGGAAATGGTGGACGTAATGACTCCCGCAGGTATTAGAGTGCTGCTGCCCGTGGAAGCTAGGGCTGGTATCTGCAAAGCGGTAAAAGATGGCGGAGACCATCAGTTCGACGTCACCAATGGGATCGAAGTATTGGCCAAGGCCATGGAATCCGAGAGAATCGAGCTGATAACAGGAGAGGGAGTAGGAATAATCAAGGTCAAGGGGCTGTCCGCTCCGAAAGGAAAGCCCGCAATAAGCCAATCAGCTCGTCGGCAGATCAAGAGGGCTATTGAAGAAGGCCTCGAGATGACAGGTCTACAAGGTGCAATGGTAGAGCTAACCGTGCCGCTAGGTAGAACGATTGCGAATCTTACCTTGAACCCAAAGCTTGGCGTCGTTGGCGGAATCTCCATCCTTGGCTCAACGGGATTCGTGGAGCCGTGGAACGATCATCTCTTGCAAAGCAGATCTGAGGAGATCAAAGGGCTCAAGAAGGTCCTAGTAACAACTGGAAGAACTGGCCTGAAGTACAGCCGGGTTCTCTTCCCAGATTACCAGGCCGTCCTCCTGGGCAGCAAGCTTGATAGAATCGAATTTCATGAGGGGCAGGACAGCATCCTCTGTGGTCTTCCCGCCCTCGTTCTTAAATGGGCATGGCCGGAAGTTCTGGAAGGAACCGGCTACCGCACCGTGGCGGAAATGGCGGAAGCAGAGCCTGAGCATCCGAATATCGACATGGCCATCGAAAAGGCCAAAGCAAGGCTTCCCTTCACGAGGATAATATTGCTGTACAAGAACGGAAGAATCCTGAGGGATACAAAGCAATGATAATCGTAGGTGTAGGCGCAGGACCGGGGATGCTTACCGAGGAAGCCATAAAAGCGATAAGCGAAGCCGGTTTGATCTACGGTTCGAAAAGGGCTGCTGAGATGGCACGCCAGCACATGAAGTCGGATTGCGCCATCCACATTATCGAAGACTACAAAAAGCTTCGAGATCTTCCGGAAGAAGCGGTAGTCCTATCCACCGGCGACCCGATGCTGAGCGGCCTCGGTTATCTGGACGGGCGGGTTATACCAGGAATATCCAGCATGCAGGTTGCATGTGCGCGTTTGAAGATCAGCCAGCTAAGGGTAGTCCCCGTAACACTGCACGGAAGGGCCATAGTCTCTGAATCCCTGGTCCGGATAGCCTACGAGATCAGAAACAGCAATTATGTTTTTCTCCTGACAGATGACTCGACGAATCTGCCTCAGATCTGCCGTCATCTAGAGACTGAAGGTCTTTCCAAGGATGTGGCCGTCCTCACAGAGCTAGGCTACCTTGAAGAAAGGATTGAATTGGGCCGAACAGACCGTCCTCCAGAAGCAAGCGACCTCTCCTGTGTAGTCATAGGCGACATCTCTAAGAGAGATTTATGAAGCATCTCATCCGAAAGCAAGAGCAAGCTTCATTTCTGATCTAGATTTGGCTCTCAGCTTCTCCATCCAAAACCTTGGTCGTTGGCTGGGTCATTTATGTCTTTATCCCGTTGGCCGATCTTAAAGCGCCCTGGTAAAACTTCAGTGCGTACTCCTTGACCATCCTTCGAGAGCTGAAGGCAGGAGCAGTGCTCTTTATCGACTCTTTCATGACTCTGACCCATCCATGAGGAACACCGGATTCGTCTTTATCGTAATACAGTGGCACTATATCTTTCTCAAGGATGTCATAAAGTTCTTGTGCGTCCGCAGCATCGCTGTTGTCGCCACCGTCTCCATCAAAAGCCCAGCCGTTCTTGCCGTTGAACCCCTCAATCCACCAGCCGTCCAGGACGCTCAGCTGGGGTGTTCCGTTGATCTCTGCTTTCATTCCGCTCGTACCGCTGGCCTCGAAGGGCGGAATGGGATTGTTCAGCCAGAGGTCCACACCCTGTACCATGTACTGGGCGATTTCCTCGTCGTAATCCTCCACGAAGGCTATGCGGCCGCCGTAAGCCGGGTCCTTTGCCGCGTTGAAGACCTGCTGGATCAAAAGCTTGCCCGAGTTATCTGAAGGATGCGCTTTTCCGGCAAATATGATCTGTACTGGCTTGTTCAGGTTGTTTAAAATTCCTTTCAGCCTCTCAGCATCCTGAAGGATCAGGGCCGCCCTCTTGTAGGTGGCAAACCGGCGCGCAAAGCCGATGATAAGGGCGTTGGGGTCGAGCATGACTCCGGATGCCATGATTATGTTGGGATCGGCGTGATCCTCCAGCCACCTCTGCCTGGCCCTCTCCTGGATGGCGGCTATCATTATCATCTTTAGCAATCGGTGAGTTCTCCATAGCTCAATATCGGGTATGTCGTCGATAAGCTGCCAGATGAATTTGTTATCATGATCATCCAGCCAGTTTGGCCCCAAATACTTGTTGAAGAGGGCTGCTGTCCTGGAGTCAATCCATGTCGGAAGATGCACTCCGTTGGTGATATAGTCGATAGGAACCTCTTCCTCCGGAAGCTCCAACCAGAGGTGCTGCCACATCTTTCGCGTGACTTCCTTGTGCTTCTTGCTAACGCAATTACAGTAAGCCGACATTCGCAGGGCGAAGGCGGTCATATTGAATCCCGCTGTTGGGTCTTTGGGATTCACTCCAAGCGCGAAGAAGGAGTCTCGATCCAGTTCCAGCAAGGGAATGTAGGATCCGAAGTACTTGTCCATCAGTCCAAAGGGAAACACATCGTGGCCCGCTGGGACAGGAGTGTGGGTGGTGAAGACAGTGGTTGCCTTTACTTGATCAGATGCATCCCTGAAGCTCATGCCCATCTCCACCTTCTCACGGATTCTCTCCAGTATGGCAAAGGCAGAGTGCCCCTCGTTGAGGTGGAGAATGGAGTGCTTGATTCCCAAAGCGTTCAAGATCTGGGTTCCGCCTATCCCGAGGATGATCTCCTGGACCAACCGTTGCTCAGGATCTCCGATGTACAGGCGGGCAGACATTCCCCTGTTCCACGGATCGTTACCCTCGATGTCGGTATCCATGAGGTAAAGAGTCACCCTGCCCACTTGGGCCTTCCAAACTTCAAAATAGACGGGAAGCTCCATGATGGGCACTTTAATCACAAGGGGCAGGCCATTTTTATCCAGGACATGACATATTGGAGCTTGCTCCCGGTCGAGAACCTCGCTCTCGCCCATCTGCCAGCCATCCGGAGAGAGCTTTTGGTGAAGGTACCCTTCAGGGTACATGAACCCCACTCCGACTACGGGAACTCCTAGGTCGCTGCACTCTTTGAGAAAGTCCCCGGCAAGAAATCCCAGGCCCCCGGCGTAGAAGGGCAGAGAATGGTGCAGGCCGTACTCAGCGGAGAAGTAAGCAATGGGAAGCATCCCCGGATCTGCGACCTTTGAATAAAACCAGCTGCTGTAGGTGTCCATCTCTGCATCGAACCTCGCCATGACTGCATCGTAATGCCGAAGAAAGCGGGAGTCTTTTGCAGCCTCATCTAGCGCCGAGGAGTCTAGCTCATGTAGCAATTTCACAGGGTTGTAAGTCCGGAACTCAGAGCCATTGCCTGCGAGCATATGAAAGAGAGCTCTTGCCTCAGGATGCCAAGACCACCAGAGGTTGCAGGCAAGCTCGCCCAGCCGGGATAATTTCTCCGGTAAATGCGGAAACTTGGCCTTAAAAGCATCCATGGATTTCGCTCCCTCTGCGATGAGATTGAGTTTTGATTAGGACCGAGTGCCTAGGTTCAATGCCAGTAGTATAAGAAAGATTCCCCGGCAAAAAAACAATCAAGTCACGAGATAGACACCCAGGACGACAATGGCGCAAGCTATGAATTTTAAGGTTAGAGTTCTTCTGTCAATGTCCTCAAGAATGCCGGGCACGAACTGGCTCAGAACCAGGATGCAAATCAATTCATCGTGGGCTGTCCTACAGCGGAGACTAGTGCTACAGGTCCGAACAAAGGCGAATATGGAAAACAGCCTTCCCATGAAGTCGAATACTACCTCCAGCAATATCGCCCCATTAGGTCGCGCCCCCCACCTCCGAAGAATTCAAAGGTTTCATCCCTGATATCTTTTTCAGCCAGAAGTGGCAAGACCGCCAACATAGTTCCGATGGATGACCAGATGAGGAGATGCCACTCGTCCATGAAAGTGAGAAGATACTTGATTCCTATAGCGTAGAGGGCAGAGAATATTCAGAAGAGACGAGGTGCTTGAGGGCTGGAGAGAATGCCAAAAGCCCCTGTGCTCGACGGTCTGTAAGAGACCAGCAGGGCACTGACTAACAACAAGAAGCCTTCAACGTAATGCTTGGGCATCAGCACCCCATCCAGCAGGTGCGCAGCTCCCAGAAAGAGCCACACGGATAAACAAAAATGAGGGAGTAACCCTCGATGCCTCTTCAACCTGGAGCGCCCTGAGGTATGAAGCGCACATAGTCGCGCTGTGCGAGCATCCCGAACACCGATAAGGGATAAATGAAACCAGCACCGACGAAGACAGAGACTAGAATGACGAAGATTTTCTGGAACAGCATCATGGCCAAAAAGGTAGGCATCCGAGTTCTTGATGCAGTGAATGATCAAGAGCTTGCCACGATCACTGCCAGGGCGAAGGATGCCGTGCTGAGAAGGGCAAATACTAGCCACTACTTAGATCAAGCTCGCCTATGCCCTTGGATATGATCCCAATACCTTTACCATTGCAGCCTTTTTAACTATTCCCTGGAGAGCTTCCTCTACCGGCAGGTCAGAGATGTGTCCCTCCAGGTCGATGTAAAAGTAGTAGTCTCCCAGGCCCCGCCTGCTGGGCCTTGACTCGATTCTAGTCAGGTTAATTCCTTGCCCTGCGAATTCTTGGAGTATGTCGTAGAGCGCACCGGCCCTGTCTCGTTCAAGGTAAATGACAAGAGAGGTCTTATCCCGACCCGTGGCAGGGACAATATCATTTCCCACAACGGCAAATCGTGTAACGTTCTCTGCAGCGTCCTGTATGTCCTTGGCAAGGACTATTAGCCCGTATTTCTCAGCGGCACCAGCCCCAGCAATGGCAGCCATCTCAGGAAACTCCTGGGCCAGCTTGGCAGCATGGCTGGTGGATCCTGTTGTCCTCACTTCTGCCTTTGGGTAATGATCTCGAATGTATTGTCTGCACTGGGCTAGAGCCTGAGGGTGGGAAAGGATCACCTTGATCTCGCTTCCTCCCATTCCAAGAAGGCAGTTCCTAATGGGGAGGTTCACCTCCCCAATTATCAGGACCTTGAGGCGCAGGAGCGAATCCATGGTCAGACCCACAGCTCCCTCCAGGCTGTTTTCCAGAGGGACCACTCCGGCTTCTAAATATTTCGCCTCCACGGCTATCAGCACTTCCTCAAAATCATCAAAGTATATCATCTCCGCTCCGGGAGACCATTGCCTTGCTGCTTTCTCCGAGTAGCTGCCCTCCGGCCCGAGAACGCCTATCCTCATTTGTCCAGCTCTTTGATCAGCTCTGCGGCCCTGTCCACGCTTATCCTTCGCTCGGCAGCCATCTTGGCTGCTATGATCTCCACCAGATCGCATCGGGCCCCAGCCTGGACAGCCACGTTCTTGGCGTGCAGAGACATATGGCCGCGTTGTATGCCCTCGGATGCCAAGGCCCGAAGCGCTGCGATGTTCTGAGCGAGTCCGACGCAAGCAATTATCCTTGACAGCTCGTCGGCAGACTTCACACCCAGGATCTTAACTGCCGATTTGGATACTGGATGCACGCGCGTCGCGCCACCCACTAGACCCACGGCCACCGGCATCTCAATGGTTCCAACCAGATCGCCATCTTTGTTTTTCTCGTAGCGGGTCAGAGACTTGTATCGTCCGCCCATCGAGGCAAAGGCATGCGCTCCGGCTTCCACTGCTCGGGTGTCGTTTCCTGTTGCCAAGACGATCGCTGTGACACCGTTCATTATTCCCTTATTGTGTGTAGCAGCACGGTAGGGGTCTACCTCAGCCAATGCAGCAGCCATGATTATGCCATCGACTACGTCAGGCCCGCCTATCTCTTCGGCCTTGAAGGTGACTTTGGCTCTCGCTAGCCTCAGGTCGGCCAGGTTCGAGATAATCCTTAGGTAAACTTTTCCTCCGGAAATTTCCTCAATCTTGGGCGCCAACGCCTCCGCCATGGTGTTGACTGCGTTGGCCCCCATGGCATCTCTGCAGTCCACCATGAGGTGGGTTACCACCATGGGGCCGAGCCTGGAATCAATGACATGGACCTCGATGTTCTTGACTCCTCCACCGTACTTGACGAGCAGAGGGTCTTTGTCGTTAGCCATCTTGGTCAGCTCGTCTTTATGAACCAGGATCTCTTGCCTTGCTGCAAAAGGATCGGCTATACCCGCGACCTGGATCTGAGCCCTCATGACCGGCCCGGTGCTGCTGGTAACAAACCCGCCGCCACCCCTTGCCATCCGGGCACCGTTGCTGGCTGCAGCGATAACGGATGGCTCCTCGGTGGCCATGGGGATGACCATCTCCCGACCGTCTATGATGAAGTTAGTGGCAATTCCAAGAGGGACCTGGAAGATGCCTATGACGTTCTCCACCATTCGGTCGGCCTGTTCGACGCTTAGTCCCGCAGATAGCTGGGCAATGTCGTCTACAGATAGGCTGGTCTTCTCTGCGATGATCTTTAATCGTTCTGCCGGAGAAAGCTTATAAAACCCTGGAATTCTGGAACGCTCCAATCTCGCACCTCCCGGGTATCAGGTCGTAGGAGGGGAAAAACTTTATTCCCGCAGATAGATCTATTTTTATGTCTCTGCCGTCTGTAGCTCAGAAGATATCCCACCTTGAAGAGTTAGTTGGAAGGCTCAGCCCAGTCCAGAAGATGCTACTGGGAACGGACGGCTCTGTGACCAACCTGCTGGAGGTCGTAACAGGAAGCCCGGTGGAGATAGAAACGGTTATACAGAAGGTCATTCCGGCAGACCAGTCAATAGCATCTGACCTCATGGTAGATGTGGGCGATGAGGTCAATCACAGGGTTGTCAAGCTCAAAAAGTCCGGAACGAGTGAGCCCCTCATTTATGCCATCTCTCATACCCCTCTGAAGAGACTGGAGCCTGGATTCAAAGATGATCTGACAAGAGCCGACATTCCCATTGGCATCATAATGAAGAAGCACCAGATCGAGTCCAGGAGAGACATTACCGGGGCCGAAGTTCGAGCGGCTGACAACGAGATGAGCCGGATCTTCAATATCTTTCCACGCGAGCCGTTGCTTTCCAGGAACTACAGAATCGTCAGACATGGCCAGCCATTGATATCCATAACCGAGACGTTTCCCTATAACCAGTTTCAGGACGAGTATCGGGTGGTGATCCAGACTCCGTCTCGTATTCACCTGACTCTGACGGATCTTACAGGCCAATCCGGCCGGGTGGACGGGGGCATAGGTATCGCCCTCGATGAGCCGAACATCCTGCTTGAGGCAGAGAAGTCAGATGAGCTGTCAGTAAAAGGAGACGACGCAGATAGGGCAATGTCTGCAGCCAAGGCGGTTATGGAGAAGTTCGGCCTAGGCGCAGCCAAACTTGTAGTGCGTTCCGGCTACAAGTTGCACGTTGGCCTAGGAGGCGGAACCCAACTGGGAATAGCCGCTGGAAAGGCGCTCTGCCAGCTTTATAACCAGCCGGCTAGCATCCGGGACATAGCCACGACCATTAAGCGCGGTGGGACCAGCGGCATAGGCACTGCAGCCTTTGAAATGGGTGGTTTCATAATCGATGGAGGCCACTCTTTTGGTCCCGGCAAGCAGAAGGTCGACTTCCGACCTTCATCAGCTTCCCAAGGCGTGAGCCCTCCGCCGGTCATTACCCGCCATGACTTTCCGGATGGCTGGAAGATACTTCTGGCTGTGCCCAACGTTCCCCAGGGTGCCCATGGCCGCCGCGAGGTGGACATCTTCAGAGAGTACTGCCCTGTGCCTCTGGCCGATGTCCATGAGCTGTGCTACCAGATCCTGGTGAAGATGGTTCCGTCCATTATCGAAGAAAACCTTGACGACTTTGGATCGGCAGTGAACAGAATTCAAGATCTGGGGTTCAAGAAGGTGGAAGTTGGGCTTCAGCATCCTCTTGTTCAGGAGCTCATGGTAGGGATGAGGGAGGCTGGAGCGGCCTGTTCGGGTCTGAGTTCTTTTGGACCTACGGTCTACGCCATAACCGACTCTGGAACAAAGGACATAGCTGCTGCTGCCAGAGAGATCATGGGTGAGATCGGAGGAGAAGTCATGATAACCAGGTCCAGGAATAAGGGAGCGAAGGTGCGAGCAACCTGAAAATAACTTATCGATACTGTTCAAAATATAAATTTCCTATGAAAATTGAGAGATGGATGCATGACAGAGATTCAATCCTTATTGGAGAAGTTGAGCAATGCTCACGGCATATCTGGTCGAGAGGGCTCCGTCCGAGACATCGTTAGGGGAGAGCTTTCAAGCCTCGTGGACGAAGTTAGAATTGATGCACTAGGCAATCTCATTGGTACCAGACATGGTGAGCGGCCATCGATCATGGTTGAGGCTCACATGGACGAGATCGGCCTGATGGTGAAATATGTGGATGAGAAGGGTTTCATCCGTTTCATAAGGATAGGTGGATGGTTCGACCAGACCTTGCTCAACCAGCGAGTGATCCTGCACACTCCAGCGGGGCCAGTCAGCGGCGTTATCGGCTGTAAGCCTCCTCACGTCATGAAGGAAGAAGACAGAAAGAAGGTCATAGAGGCCACTGATATGTTCATTGACATCGGTTGCCAGAACGATAAGGAAGCTCGTGAGCTGGGGATAGTTCCTGGCTTGCCAATAACCATCGACAGGAGCTTCGCTTCCCTTAAGGGCGATAGAGTAACAGGCAAAGCCTTTGATAACCGGGCTGGAATTGTAATGATGATCGAAGCCATGAGGCGGACAAAGTCCAAGTCCACCCTTTATTGTGTGGGCACCGTTCAAGAAGAGGTGGGGTTGAAGGGTGCCAAGACCAGTGCCTATGGTCTTAATCCCGACCTGGCCATCGCTTCGGATGTGACGATCCCGGGAGACCATCCAGGCATCGAAAAGAAAGACTCGCCCCTGGAGATTGGCAAAGGTCCAGTGGTTACCATAGCCGATGCCTCAGGAAGAGGAATTATTGCAGCGCCCCAAGTCGTCAGATGGTTGGTGGAGACGGCCAAGAAGTTCGACATAGCCATCCAGCTTGATGTTGCTGAGGGCGGCACCACAGACGGCACGGCCATACACCTCACAAGATCAGGAATTCCCACAGGAGTCTTGAGTGTGGCCACAAGATATATTCATTCACCAGTCGAGGTCTTAAGCCTGGGTGATATCGATAAAGGCGCGGAGCTGATGGCTAAGGCAATGGAAACAGCGCCGAAGTACTTCAAGGTCTGATTATTTGTTTTTCTAAATCCAATTTTTTTTGATATTTATTTGACCCTAATACTTCAAAATAGCTTAATTCAAAAAGATAGGCATTAGAATATCAATTATGATGATGAAAATTATGATAGGAGGAGTTACATCCCTTCAGGATGAACTCTCCTTTTGCCTGCTCTAGCTTCCGCCGATTAAGCTGATGACGAAATAAGCGAGAATGGTTCCCACTACGAACACTACGGCAAAAGCGCCGTATACCAGGGAATCCGCGATCA
>Ga0209777_10003537_pt1 | contig 19233 bp, 16 predicted proteins | sample FrelakmetHBP12HB_FD_187147 | JGI IMG/M metagenome (GOLD analysis project Ga0209777, IMG submission 187147) | Freshwater lake sediment microbial communities from the University of Notre Dame, USA, for methane emissions studies -HBP12 HB (SPAdes)... | ecosystem: Environmental > Aquatic >...
CAATGCCCCGGCTAAGTGTGGCTATTTTAGGGGCATGGGAGACGCCAATGGCGATGGCAGCGTGGATGTTTCTGATGTGGTATTCTTGATTGCCCGCATCTTCTCTGGTGGCGCACCGCCGAACTGCACAGGCCAAAAAATAGTAACCTAAGGTTCCATACATACCGTGATTTCACGCCGTGCCGATTGGAGAATCGGCACGGTGTGCCTTATTAGGGCGAAAGAGCCAGGTACCTGCCGTTCGACCGAAATAGTTAGATCTCACTCGCCACGGCGGAGTACGATACCTGTCCTAAACGGCACAGTTACTGTTAGGCATTATAGCTTAGCGAAAATATCAAAACCGCGACGCGGCTGTCTTCTACCCTGAAACTCAGACCCGATGGGGGCTAGCCGAAGTCAAGGGTTTTGACTTACTCCAGACACCAGACCCACAAAGCACTCGGGGGTGACTTTCGATGCCGCAACCATGCATGAGACTAATAGAGGGGATGGTGCGCCTTGGAGTGCGGCACTGCAAGAATGTTGTGCGGAGATTCCAACGGGTCATACATACGTCCGGCTGAAGAAAGCACCAGATTGATCGCGGGTCATGCGACGCCGGACGCAAGGCCAATGGGTTGCTACTGCAAACTGTGAAAATGGGACTCGGAACCCGATCTGCGTCAGAGATCGATTTTCACAACTCTTGTACCGGCAACCAAGTCGCCAACGCGAGCCTTCTCCGGCGAGACAATGATAAGGACAACTCCGAGGATGCTGAAGACCGGTAGGGCATCAACAAGTCTCAAGAGGTTCCTGAGTAAAGCCCTGGGCAGACCGGGATTTCCCGCGTCTAACCTGACTACCTGAAGACCAAGGAACCACTTGCCGACCGTTTGGCCAAAAGTCCCTTCAAGTACGACGAAGTAAATCAAGATCACCAGAAGGAATATCATGCACAAGGGGTCGGTTATGAACCAGCCGTCGCGCCACAGGTGATCGGCGGAGGACATAATCCAAACACCTTTTACGATTCTGGTCGTGGGAAAGAAGACTGCAGAGAGTAGGAGGCCGTCGATCAGCAGTGCGAGAAATCTACTGCCAAGGCCGGCGTATGAAAGTCTGTTCATCTCCAAGTCTGTGTCCTAACTAGTATGCCAAGCAGAATAAGCCCAGTGGGGCTTGGCACCACACCGCGAATTGGTGTGATTTGCCAAATTTAAGCCGCTGCATTCCAAGCGACAAGAGTTTTTCAAGAGTCCGCGAAGTGTGGGGTGGAGTGGTCAAACCAACCCGTATCAGGTATCCGTTAAGATTCCCTCCCGACCATACGCTCAATAATCGCAGAAATTGCTATTTTCGACTTGACGAATTATCACTTCCCGCGTCATCTTAGTATAAACTCGCCAGACATCGGAGTTTGTTCTCAGCATTGAAACAGCGACGACCGGCAGACGATCCGGTCGCGGTTATTGAGTTTCATCCATCCATAGGAGGGTATCTATGTGAAAAATCGACTTTTGCTCTTGTTTCTTCTGCTGGTTTTGGCGGCAGGTTTGGGCTGTCCAAGGATTGTCCGACCTGCCCAAAGGAACCCCACGTGCCGGACTACCACTTGGTGTATTCGTACGTGGGACCAAGCTATCCCGCGTACGTGATTACATACAGCACCAAGTCGGGACAGGTGATCGATTCCGTTTTCTATCCAAACCATCCATTCGAAGACCTCCAATTCACTCACGACGGGAAGTACGCCTGCTACACTTCTGGCTGGAACCTTCTGCTGGGTGGTCCCGAAACCTGGGTTACCAACGCTTCCACGGGTGACACGGTTTCTTACCTGATGGGAACTGGAGCTATTGAGGCCGTCGTTTCGCAGGACAATCAACTTCTGTGCCTTTCCATCGGCAACTTCCTGGCGATACTGCGAATCCCGTCTCTTGAGATTGTCTATAGAGACTCCGTGCCGGTCCGCGGTGTGGCGCTTCATCCCACCAAACAACTCGCCTATTTTATCAAGGAACCCAATCAGGACACCCTGTTTGTTCTGGACTATTCGCTGACGCCACCTCGGGTTACCAAGTCAATGCCGATTCGTGACTCTCAAGGACGCAACCTCTGGTGTTACTCCGATCGGATGTTGTGCACGGATAGTTATCTCATTCTGAATCCCACGTTGCTTGACGTGACATCCTATCTGCAACTCTACGACCTGGACAGTCTCACACTGATCCGCGAGACTAACACCAGACTCTACAGCTTGTACCTCCATCCGGATGGAAGACGACTCTTCCTCGGCTACGTGTCATACTACTCGGATCACTCCCCCAGGTCAGGGGTAATTGACGTCTACAACCTGGAGACGAACACCCTGTACCCTTACTATAGCGAGGATGAGGTCTATCTCGGTGAAGGTCGGCCCCTTACACCGACCAATATCCAGTTCACTCCGGGTGGCGAAACCATGTACGTTCTCAGTGCTGCCGGCATTTTGGCGTTGGGTCCGATCCTTGAAATTCGGACAGCAACCAAGGAGGTCACAGGTCGCATCGACAATACTGACGGTTTTTCACGACTGATACGGCTCAATCCGAAAGATTGGGCGGAATAGTAGGAAACACATTATGAAGACACTAATGTATTTGACATTGGCCGCAGTATCGCTTTTCGGGAGCGGTTTGTTGGCGGCCGACAATTTCTATTACGAATACTCGACGTCGGTTTCTCTTACAACGACCGATGACTATGTAGTGGTCAAGCAAGATGACCAAGGCTTCACGCCCTTGCTGGACATCATCGCGGGTAACCCTGCACTGAGCACGACCATCCATCCTTCCCCAGTGGCGAACGGATTCGTCAGGTTGGCGCTGAACAGCGGGTACTCGGCTGCAGAAGTGGTGGCTGGTCTGCGGCAGACCACTGGCATCCTCTTTGCGAATAATTTATACCGCTACGGCGACTCGCTGCGGTTCTATCCGACCGATTTTCTGTACCTTCACTTCAAAACGACGACGTCGGACGCGGATATCGATTCTATTATGCAAGCGTACTCGCTCACTCAGGTGGCCACGTTGTATGGTGATCATTACATCCGAGTCGCTCAGACGACACGTACCACGCCTCTTGATGTCATCACAACTGGCAACCGATTGTTCGAATCGGGATTGTTCGTGATTGCCCGGGCTTCTTTCTGCCTGCCGTTTCAGAAGTTTTCGTCACCTAACGACCGATACTATAGCTATCAGTGGAATCTGAGGAATGACGGTACCTATGGTACAGCAGGCGCAGATATCCACTTCGAGGAAGCGCTGCAATACACTATTCCCTCGACGCCTTGGTGGTTGGCATCCTCGATGACGGCTTTGAAAGCCATCCCGATTTCCCGGCAGGGCGCATTATCGGAGGGTGGGACTACTACTATGGTCGTGCCGATTTCCGACCGGGAACATACGAAGACCACGGGATGGCCTGTATGGGTATTTTGGGAGCTACCTCAAACAACAACGAAGGAATTGCCGGCATAGCGCCCTCCAACATCCAACTCATCGGACAGAAAATATTCCCGGATTCCGGTGGTGGTAGCGCGGACGAGTTCGGGGTTGCTCTAGCCTTTGACAGTTGCAGAATCAAGGGGGCAAAACTGATTTCGAATAGCTGGGGAAGCGACTGCCAAAGTTGTAGTTCCTCTGTGATCAACGAGGGCATCCGACGAACAGACAGCGCAGGGATAGTGATCGTCTTCTCCGCGGGCAACGCTGGTTGGTATACAGATTGGGTCGGATATCCGGCTCGGCTGCCCCAGGTGCTGGCAGTTGGTGCCACCGACCATAACGATCAACGCTGGTACTACTCTATGCATGGTCCGGAGCTTGATGTTGTGGCTTCCAGCGGTGATATATGGTTGGATGGACGAGAGGGAGATATCTGGTCACTGGACCGGGTAGGCATGAACGGCTATAATCCGTTACACATGACGTGCAGTCCTCAAAACATCAACTACGACTGCAAGTTCGGCGGCACTTCCGCCGCCTGTCCGGAAGTTGCCGGTATCATTGCCTTGCTTATGTTGCGACGCCCTGACCTGATCGGGCAAACGGCGCTCATCCGGTCAGTGATCGATTCCTCGTCTGAGGATCAGGTGGGCGAAGATGGCTACGACACACCGGGCTGGGATCAATTCTACGGCTGGGGTCGCGTCAACGCCGATCGCGCGCTAATGGCGGTGGCCCATGGCGATGCCAACAATGATGGTGCCATTGACATTAGTGATGTAGTTCGTCTGGTCGCGTATTGGAAACATGGTTATCCAACTCCGCAGCCACACATAGGGGTTGGCGATGTGAACTGTGACGGTTCCGTGGACGTGAGTGATATCGTCTACTTGATTAACCGCGTTTTCAATGGAGGTCCACCTCCTATGATTTGTTACCACTATACCTATTAAAACCCACTGGCTTCTTCGACGCCATAGATAGCAGAAGCCCCGTCTTGATAGACGGGGCTTCTTGGTTATGATACGCTTAGGTGTTCCAGCAGTCCCCTTGCTGTTGGGTACTGGAGCACGAGCGCAATTGGGGGCAAAACAAAAGCGCCGGTCAGTTGACCGGCGCCTCTGCCTAAGTATAAGTCGAAGCCGATTTGGTTTAGATGACGTGAACTAGTTCAGGCGAATTAGTTCGACGCGTCGATTCTGAACGCGACCGGCTACCGTCTTGTTGTCATACTTCGGCTTGTCCGGACCATAACCCTTGGCAGTAAATCTGTCCTTGTCCAGTCCCTTGGTAACGAAGTAATCAACGACGGCCTGCGCGCGATTCTGTGCCAGCGTGTCGTTCCAGGTGCGTCTGCCCGAGATGTCGGTGTGACCTTGGACTTCAAGGTTGACATGCGGGAAGGCCGCCAGCGACTTGACGACTTCATCAAGCGACTTCTTGGCTTTCTCGGTCAGCGTCCAAGTATTGACGACGAACTGGACTTCCTTCAACACCAGTTCTTTTTCGATCTTGAAATCGGTCGGGCAACCGTCGCCATCAACCTTAAGGCCGGCCGGGGTGCCGGGGCACTTATCGCAGCCATCGCAAACGCCGTCGGCATCGGAGTCAATCGGGCAACCATTGGCGTCAACCTTGCAACAGGCTGGCGTATCGGGGCATTTGTCAAGGCAATCGGCAACGCCGTCCTTGTCGGTGTCAATGCCGCAACCGTTAGCGTCAACCTTGCAGCCGGCGGGCGTATCCGGGCACTTGTCGCAGCCATCCCAGACGCCGTCTTTGTCGGTGTCAATCGGGCAACCGTTGAGGTCTACCTTGGCGCATTTCGGCGTGTCGGGGCACTTATCTCTGCCGTCGCAAACGCCATCGCCGTCCGAATCAATCGGACAACCGTTGGCATCGACTTTGCAGCCGGCTGGAGTGTCGGGGCACTTATCTTCCTTATCACAGACACCGTCTTTGTCACTGTCTGGGCACTTGCCGAAGTAGGCAGTGATGACCGCGCCACCTTCGAATAAGCCCTTGGGCAGATCGAGGTTACTGGAGTTAGCGAGTTCCTTAGCCTCGCCATCCTTAAAATCGGAGAGCATATTCGTGAACAGGTGATAACGGATCGCCGCGCCAATCGAGAATTCTTCGATTAGGAAATACTCGAAGCCGGCACCGATCATGAGTGTGGCCTGCTGGTCCTGTAATTTGTAGACCTTGCCTTTGTAGGTGGCCTCGACGACCTTGTCAAGGTTCATAGGATCCTTAATCGACCAGCCGCCGATACCGGCGCCGGCGGTCACATAGACATTGTATTCCTTGTCAGGCAACAGGTTGACAACTGGACCCAGTTCGAAGATGTAGTTGCGGAGACGATAGGTCTTAATCCCGTCCTTATCGTCCTGCTTCGTGAACTTGGTGGCCCCCGATCCCAGGATTCCACCATGGGTGCGGCCATAGACACCGGTCAAAGCGATCGAAACGTACTTGTGTACGCCCCATTTCACTTCGGCTCCGTGCATGAAGTTCAACTTCCAAGGGTCTTTGGCTACGGTGTGGAATCCGAAGCGATAGGACAGACCCAGCTTGCCGGTCTGATCGTAGGCAAACGAAGGTGCTACCAAGAAACCGATCAGGGCAAGCATTGTGAAGAACACGATTACTTTACGCAAGGTTTGTTACCTCCCAAATAGGGTTTTATTTCTAATTCAACCTCAGAGGGGATAATGCAAAGAATCCCTCCATGGAAACTCATTCTCCCAACGAAATGCCGGACATATTTCTTCCGGTCAAATGAAACAAAAAGGTAAGTCCTCCTCAATTTGAAATCAACAAAAAAACACAAGATTTCCTGACTTAGACTTGATCGGTGCATACCGCCCTGCCAACATCCCTATACGTGGACAAAAGCCTGAAGCGCTAACCTGATTACCCCCTAAGACAATCGGGTTTTGTGCTTGAATATCAAGAGAAAACAGCTGTAAAGGAGCTAATGTGAGCCGTTTTAGTATTTATTTGCTTGACAGCGCCCAGCGGGCGCATATATTCCGGCAACAAATCAGGCAGTTGAGTGTAGAAGGATACTAAATAGAAGTTTTAGGAGGAGTCAAAGAATGAGCAGAAAACTCTTGATCGTTATTGCCGTGTTGGTCGCAGCCATGTTCATCGGCGCCAGTCTGATGGCCGCCGATCCAGAAAAACCGGTAAAATCGACTGGTAAACCTGACACTACGGCCACCAAAGCCGCAGTCAAGTTCGAATATGTCGGTAAGGAGAAGTGCAAGCTGTGCCACAAGGTGCAGGAGTATGATTCCTGGATGACGACTGCACACGCCAAGGCGTGGGAGGCGTTGAAGCCGGAAGAACAGAAGAAAGACTCATGTAGTGTCTGTCATAGCACAGGCAAGGACGCCGCGGGCATTTTGTTAGCCGGTGTACAGTGCGAAGCTTGCCACGGTCCGGGCTCAGCTTACAAAGCGCAGGCAAATATGAAGAACAAGAAGTTGGCGTTGGCAGCCGGCATGACCGAGCCGACAAAGGAAATCTGTGTAAAGTGTCACAACGACAAGTCGCCGACCTTCAAGGGCTTTGACTTCGACAAGTACTCGAAGGATCCGAAAGGTATGCACAAGCTCTTCCCGAAAAAGGCTGAGAGCAAAGGTTAATTCGCTGACATTGTCAAACTCTGGATCAAATTGGTCGTAAAATATAACCGGCGTGCAGTTGGGCACGCCGGTTTGTTTATGTTAGTATGAAGATGTTTGCTACTATCATCACAGTTGCTTCGCTTATCATCGTACTGGCACATGCCGGAGTATATTTCTCGTGGTTGAAGTTCTTCCATATCACTGATCCCGGTTTTCGGCGCGGCCTGGCAATAGCCCTCTTTGTCCTGTCAATCAGCTTCATCATCGGTACGATGCTGGTGCATCGCTATCAACATGGTCTTGCGGGCGCTATCTATCTGGTCGCTTCAATTTGGTTGGGCGCATTCCTATATATCCTGATGTCGGTTGTGCTTACTTGGGCATTCGCGGGAGTTAGTGCACTGATTTCCGGTTCGGTGCATTTCCGACCGATTGCGACGGCGCTCCTCGCTATCGCGGTGGGGTTCTCGCTGTACGGTCTCTGGAGCGCCGCAAATCCGAGAGTGACAGAGATTACGGTGCCGATCAGAAATCTGCCCGCAAGTTGGGAAGGGCGCAAAATCGCGCAAATTTCGGATGTGCATCTCGGGGCGATCAATCGGACTGGGTTTATGAAGCATATTGTCGAGGAGGTCAATGGGGCTAAACCCGATGTTGTATTTATCACGGGTGATTTGTTTGATGGTGTGGGCGATGATCTGAGGAAGCTGGTGCGCCCGTTGGCCGAACTGCATCCACCGCTGGGGACATACTATATCACCGGCAACCACGAGACTTATCATGGCGTCGATTCGTGCATCGCGGCTTTGGACGATCTGCCGATAAAGGTCCTGCGCAATGAGATAGTTGATCTTGACGGCGTCCAACTTCTCGGCATCGAATACCCATTACGCGAACAGAAGATCGTGCTCGACACGATTCTACGGCGCTTGCAGCCGGGGAAGCCGACGATTGCGCTTTTTCATATGCCGTCGGGAATGGATGTGTTCAAGAAATATGGCGTGAATCTGCTACTGTGTGGCCACACGCACGTAGGGCAAATGTGGCCGTTTAACTACATCACGCATGCCGTCTATTCGGGCTATGATTATGGCCTACATACCGACGGTGACTTCTCGATCTACACTAATAGCGGAGCAGGGAGTTGGGGGCCGCCATACCGCACGAACGTCCGACCGGAAGTGGCAGTGATTAAGCTGAGGGGGAATCGGTAGCTGCGGATCATCCGTATCGACCGATATCGCCGGCAAAATCACAATTTTGCGATAATCCCGTAAGTGTCAAAACCACGACTCGACTGAGCTCGCCGAAGTCAAGGGGCTTTGACCTGCAAAACTCCCAAGCGATGTCTTGAAATCGAAATACCTTATGATGGAGAAGCACAAGGTCGCAACCATAATAAACCCGAGGGGAGAAACTATCCCCATCCCCAATCGCTCGACAAGGCAGAAAAACTATTGACCGCGCTTTCAGAGATGACACGCACAGAGGTTTCTTAGCAGTCCCGACATGACAGCGGAGAACATAGCAGCTATTTGGGCTGCCATCCCATACAACGAGCGCCTAAAAGCAGGCTCTGGTTGCGCCCAAGAACAGTTAGACGCGGTAGTAGTCGGCGCGCCAATTCTTGATAGCTTTCTTGATCGCATCCTCAGACAAGCTTTCGGCGAGCGCGCGTTTGCAGAGTTCGAGATATTCGACGTCGGACGCAAATCGCAAGCCGATGATTTGCCGGATGGTCAAGCGTGGGTCGAGCAGTTTGCCGGTCATCACAAAGTGACGCAGGTTTTCCTCGGCGCGGATCGCGCGGTCCTGAGCCTTAAGGGCAAAGCTACGCGCGAAGACAAAGAGCAGACCCAACACGATAAACACGACTACCAGTAGTGATGCAGAGTAAAGACCGGCGTGCTGTCCGAGTGATTTGATTAAATTGACGACCGACCCGATCAGCAAGAGCACGATCAATCCGAAGGTGACGATGTGGTACATCGGGACATACCGCCGATGGTTGGCATAGTTTTGTTCAGGCATAGTGGCTTTCCTTTTCGTTCAAATTCATCAGTCTCAATAATAGGCGCTTCTAAAGCAAGTACGCAAGGCATTCGGTGTTTGGAGGGGATTCCAGACGGCGGGGGCGAACAAACCCACTGCAAGCGGTGAGGCACCAAGCTCCTGACCTACGGAGCTGAGTCCTCCCGTTTCTTGACCAGTTCGCGCCATCTCTCGGCGACATGAGCATGCTCCGCGGGGAAATCCATTTGATAGACATCACAGAGAATGTCAAACGTCAGAAGCTGAGCGAGAGTGAGATCGAGCATAACTTGCTGGAGGTCTCTGTCGTCCGGGGGTCGATTGGGGTCAATTGCTTCTAGCTGCCCCTCCTTGGAAAACACGGCGTATTGTTGTGGAAGACCCTTCGCACCATGTACAAAAGATAAGCAGTACTTGTATGTTGTATCGAAATAGGGTCGGAGGCCTGCCCTATTTGCAACATCTCCTAGACCCAGTTTCGTCCAATTATCGAAGAACTTGCGATCCAACAGATCCACGGTGCTCTCGCTCCGGGCGCCAGTCGGATTTGTGAATTCGTCGATGACAGCTCGATACTTGCCTCCAACGCTGTCGAGTTGCAGGCGTAGTTCATCGCTGGTCATTCCTCCGATTTTTCTACGGTACTGCAGGTGCACCAGCGAATCGATAATGCTATATGCCTTGCATTGCGACCCTAGCTTCTCTGGATCTGTCGCCATGTAGCCGAGTTGAAAAATGTCCTCGTACACAGCACGTAACAAGACGAATGCAGCTTCTGTGTTGCCATCATAGAGAAGCACAACTATTGACCGCGAGAATCGCTGAATCTTGGAGATTATGAGTGCGGAGCAGTAGTGAAAGTCATTTCTGCCCGGCGTGAATTGACTTGAAGAGTCGAGATAATCACTGGCTCTTTCGATTAACTCGAACGAGTCATGCACCAGATCCTCATGATCTGCATTTCTGGCCATCCAATCGATGCCATGTAGCACAATTCCGGTAGACATATCTTCCTCCTCTGAAGGTCTATACAGTCACCCGTTGGTCAGCCACCGAAGGTGAGATGGACACGCCTGCAATGTGCCCCTACTTGGTAAAGATGATCTTATCGCCGTTGAAGTCAATCAGAACATCATCACCTTTGCAGTGGCGCGGGAAATCTGATCGCGAATGCGGGCGGTTGGGAGAACTATCGCGGACAGGACGCTCAGATAAAGAACGTGGCGGATGTTGGAATCCGCCACGTCTTGAGCATCCAAAAAAACTGTATCTCAGCGCGCCTCGCAAGGTGCGGCTCCGCCACTGAAAATGTAGGCGATCAAATATACCACATCAGAGATATCAACTGCACCATCGCAATTGGCATCTCCGGCCAGTAGCGGCGATGGCGCCGAACCGCCGGAGAAGATGTAGGCAATCAGATACACGACATCAGAGATGTCCGCGTCTCCGTCGTGGTTGGCATCTCCAAGAACATAATCGCAAGCATCACCAATACCATCACCGTCAGAGTCGATCTGACTCGGATTGTACACGGTCGGGCAGTTGTCAAGCTGGCAGGTAGTGGTCGGATAACCGGAGTTGCCGAAACCATCATGATCAGGATCAATGCAGTTATCGCAGGCATCGCCAACGCCATCGCTATCGGCATCTACCTGATCGACATTTACAACGGAAGGGCAGTTGTCAACATCGTCGGCAATACCATCGCCATCTTTGTCAAAAGCGACGTAGGCATACAGGCGGTCGCCTCTGATCGAATCCACTCTGACGGTGATTCCGGTTGGACCGTAGTAGCCATTGCTGTTCGGATACGATGTCGGACTGAAAGTGTTCTGGCCACTGACGTTGTCGGAAAAGAGCGCGCCTTTACGTGATTCGTATGGATACCACCACTGCGCCGAATCACTGACGTTGCCGCCGGGGTTGCTTTGATAGTCGCGGGATGGATTGTAGCCGGCGTCCTCTACGGCGACGGTGTAGTGTGGATAGGTGGGTGTACCGCTGTTGATGCGCCAGTAGTAGGCCCCCAGCGAATCGTGTACATGGGTAATCAATAACCCCCGGTCGAGTCGATCGCAACCGAGTGACAAATGAGGATAGAAGTAACAACTAAAGTCGGAATCGAACTTATCAAACTGACCGGTCGATTGAGGATTCCGGTATTCAAGGAAAAAGTACTCACCTTGAGCCATATTGATTGGCAAGATGTAGAGCGAGCTATCCGGAGTGGTCTCGATGTTGCGAATCATCAGGGCGCCATAGGTTCCCTTGTCAAGGACGATCGGCGTGATCCATCCGGCCTCTCTCTTGTTCCAGCCACATAGGTGTGACGGAATCAGCGACTTGATCGACAAAATGCCGTAGCCGCCATAGCCCATCGGGCACCAGTCGTAGACCGGGTGGTCGTTGTTATCGTTCGGCGTGTAGAAGGTCGAGACAACCAGCTTGTCATCATAGTCGTATAGATCAGGGAGTCCGATGTTATGCGCCAGTTCGTGACAGAACACTCTGATTGAATTTAGAGAGTCGATGCCGGTGAAATCCACCGGGTTATTGGGATCATGCAGCGGCATCGTTTCCGGACAGGTATTCCATCGCGGGACATGCTTGCCATCGAAAGGACCAGCACCGCTCCCCGGATCGTAGACCATGGCGTATGACCAGATGTCCGATGTTTTATGCGAGTCCTCCTGCCCGTTACCGGAGCGGATGAACAAAACCGCATCGATATCGCCGTCGTTGTTGCCGTCAAACTGCGAATAGTCAATTTGCGGATCAAGTGTCGCCAGCAAGCTCTCGAAGTCAAAGAAGGAGTTGTAGAAGCCGGCGTTGTACCATGCTCGTACCTCTCCGGTGACGGCCAGCTTTCCGTAGGAGACCTCATGGTAATAGTCCGCGACCGAGCCGAAAGGCAAGACATTGCGGGAAAACAGCAACGTATCGAATGTCTCGCGCGAATAAGTGTGGGGGCGGTTGCTCCACTCTACGAGAATCGCCAGTACCTTGAGCGTATCACCGGTATAGCGGAAACCGTCCATCGCGGCTTTCTCCTGCAGCGTAAGCTGCAGCGGCGGAATCTTACCAAACTGTTGCGTCATGATTTCGTCGGGGACATCGAGTATGATGCTCTTGGACAGATCGACGGCATAGCTTGATGCCGCAGTGAACAAGGCGACGATTACCATCGCCCAAACTTTAGCAGACCTCGTCATGGAACAATTCTCCTACTACTCCGTTGGCAACGATGTTGAAAGAAGTTATGATCTCTTCGGCCCGTATTGGTGCGAGTACAATCGTGTAAATATACATAGGTCAAGCGATTTTGGCAAGGGAAATGACGAATGTAAGTCCTTGGATTGCGGGCGAAAACGCCGGTGCCGCCGAAGCGGCCTTTCGCGGAGATGTTGAGCAGAATAGTTCTGCCGAGACGGGTTGCGATGTGTATAATAGCCGGGTATGCTGACTGACAAGATTGAAACCCTGCTCTCGTGTTTTGCCACGGCGCTGCTGTCGGTGACCCTTATTGCTGAAGGCACCGATCAACCGGCGGCCAAACAGAGCCAGACACTTCCCCACGGCACCGTGGCAATCAGATGTGATTCTGTCGCGACAGCAGGGGGCGAGTTTCGTGTGGGTTTGGTCTTCAGCGACACGACGATGCCGGTGGCCGGGTTCAACCTGAACATCGAATATGATCGCGGCGCATTGGTGTTCGATTCGGCGACTCTCGGTTCCCTTACGACCGGAGAATGGGAGTATTTCGGTTCACGGTCGGGATTGATCGACCGGTCTGACTCAGGCAGTGCCGCCGGATTCATCCGACTGGTGGCGCTGGCCGATCAGCAGGACGCGGAGAACAAAACACCGAAGCCGCGCTCGTTAGTGGGACCGGGAGAGCTGGTGCGGATCTATTTCTACGTAGGCGAGCGAAAGGAATATCAAGATAGTTCGACATTCCTGCGCTTCATCTGGACAAAGTGCGATGACAACTCATTTTCAGACAAGAGCGGTATCAAGCTCTACGTGTCGCGCGACGTTTACGATGCCATGGGCAGACGACTGACCAACGGCGTCGACAAATACGCCGGTGCAGCAAACAACTGTTTTTCCTCAAGAAGAAACCCCCCGGTAAGAATGTTCGATTTTCACAGCGCAGCGACAGTGGTAAGGTAGGATGTCGGGGAGCAAACACATGGGCGCAATGCCGTGCGCCGCTACATTCGGGCATAAGAAATCGTGCTCGTGAGACAGAACTGTGGGTCGGGTTCGCAGCGCACCGCCAAACCCGACAACCATAGATGCAAGAAGTGTCGGGTTCCGCGTTTCACTGGGAACTCCAAACGCGACCTACGGAACTCTCGTCAATCCGTCGTAATCGTACCTGAGGGGGACCTCTCAGCGTGCATTGCAGGAACGCTGGAGGAATCCCACCGCAAGCGGTGGGGCACCCATGCATCGATTTCTACCGGGCAAAAAGAAACGGGCGGGTAATCAACCCGCCCGCAGAATATTGTAGACGTCGGAAGCAGAATAGAAGTCCCGTCGTCGGGAGGATTACTTCTTCTTTCCCTTCTCCGGCTCTTCTTCTTTTTCCTTCTTCTTCTCGGTGATCACTTCAGGTTCAGCGGCGGCTTCACCCTCGACAACAGCACCCTCAACGGCTTCAGCAGCAGCCGGAACAACTTCCTTGATCACGGTCGGCGGCTGCACTGTCACGACCGTGCGCGCCTTGTCGGTGAGAATCTCCAGTTTGCCGAGTTGCAGATCGGTCACATGGATCGCTTCGTTAATTTTGAGCGCAGTGACATCAACGGCAATGTGATTCGGGATGTCCATCGGCAGGCAGCTAACTTCGAGTTCGCGGCTGACGACTTCCAACACGCCACCCCCCTTGACGCCTTCAGCGGTACCGACAATGTGCACCGGCACCATGACCGTGACTTTCTTGGTCAGGTCAATGCGAAGAAAATCGATATGAACGATTTTTGAGGTGACCGGGTGGTGTTGCACTTCTTTCACCAGCACTTTTTCCGGTTTGGCCTCGCCGACAGCCAGATCAACCAGCACGTTTTCACCGCCACCTGCGTGCAGCAGTCGGGTGAGATCACGCCCGTTCACATTGAGCATCTGCGGCTTTTCTCCCATGCCGTAGAGAACGGCCGGCAACATGCCCGACATGCGCAACTTGCGGGTGACGCTTTTCCCGGAACCGGCTCTTACTTCCGCTTCCAGCAATGTCTCTTTCATCGCTTCTCCTTTATCACAAACTAATCAAATAACTTCGAAACCGATTCCTCGTGCCAGATGCGCCGAATCGCTTCGCCGAAAACGTCGGCCGTCGACAATACGGTGAATTTGGACGGGAGGTGCAAACTGCCACGCTCAATTGTATCGGTAATAATCATTTCAGAAATATGCGAATTCTGGATCCGCTCGACGGCAGGTCCGGAAAGAACGCCGTGCGTCACACAGACGTAGATATCCAGGGCACCGTGTGTTTTGAGCGCGTCAGCACCCAAAACGATCGTACCGGCGGTATCGACGATATCGTCGCGAATTATCACGTTCTTGCCCGCGACATCACCGATGATATTCATGACTTCCGCTTCGTTTATCGCTTCCCGGCGCTTGTCAACGATCGCTAGCGGGCATTTGAGTTCTTTGGCAAACGCACGCGCCATCTTGATGGAGCCGACGTCGGCCGAGACAGCCACGAGATTAGAAAGGTGCTTGTCGCGGAAATAGTCGTGGAAGGTCTTGCCGGCATAGAGATGGTCATGCGGGATATCGAAATAGCCCTGCAACTGGGCGGCATGAAGATCCATGGTAATAATCCGATCGGCGCCGGCGACGGTGATCAAATTGGCCACCAGTTTGGCGGTAATCGGCACGCGCGGTTGATCCTTGCGATCCTGGCGAGCGTAGCCATAGTAGGGTATGACGGCGGTGATCCGTTTGGCGGAGGCGCGCCGCGCCGCGTCGATCATGATCAGCAACTCGAACAAGTTTTCGGCGGGTGGGTTGGTCGGTTGGATAATGAACAAATCCGAGCCTCGGATATTCTGGTTGATCTGGACTTTCACTTCTCCATCCGCAAACCGTCTGACTTCACAATCAGTCAACGGCACCCCGCAATACTGCGAAATCCTCTGTGCCAGCGGCAAATTGCTGGTCCCTGATATGATCTTTAGCGCATTCTGCATTATAACTCCCTCGAACAAAAACCTTTCATTATAAGCCCTTTGCCGGAAAAATCAAGGTGAAAGTGGGCGCGAGGTGTAATGGTTCGCCATAGCAAGCGTCGTCAGACTTCTTGCTAACGCATTGCCTTTCAGCGAATTGACACGATTTTGTCAGTCTTGGCGATCACAATAAGATGGCGAGAGCATATGTCACTGGCGAGATTCGAAGCAGCGCTTGTCCGCAGGAAGCTCCCGTCAAGGGGGAGACTATAGTATTGTCTTCAGGAGAAGATAGGTCAGAATGCCAAGAATCGCTGCTCCGGGAATCGTGAACAACCAGCCCAAGATGATGTTGCCAACTACCTTCCAGCGCAGATTACCGAGCCGTCCGGCAATTGCAGTCCCTGCGATAGAACCTGTGGCAACCTGCGTCGTGGACTTCGGGATGCCGAGCAACGCCGTCACCAAAATGACCGTTCCGGCTGAAGCTTCTGCAGCACAGCCATCGAGAGGTTCGTGCAAGCGAGTCATTCTGTGTCCCATGGTCTTGATGATTCGCCAACCACCGACAGAAGTGCCCAAGCCGATGGTGAATGCCGAGGCAATGCGAACCCATAAGGGAACATGAAAAGTACTAATCGCTCCCGCCGACAAGAGCGCAACGGTCATAATGCCCATGGCATTCTGCGCGTCATTCATGCCGTGAGCAAGCGAGACATAAGCTGCCGAGAGCACTTGAAAATGCTTGAAAAACTTCGCCGTCGAACGATAAGGCAGCTTCCAAGCCGACCAAGAAAAAAGGGTTTTCAGTAGTAAGCCACCGAGCAGTCCAATAAACGGCGCTACGACCATGGCGATGCCGATCTTCAGTATTCCAGACATCACCAGGACTTTGAAGTTAAAGTCATTGGCAAACAATCCTACGCCGATAAGACCGCCGACCAGCGCATGTGTCGATGAAGACGGCAGGCCGAAGTACCAAGTGAAATAACCCCAAAGAACCGCCCCTACTACCGCTGCCAGAAGCAGAGGAAGCGTGACCACACTACTGTCAACCACACCCTTGCCAATCGTGTAGGCAACGGCGGTGTTGAGCAGGCCGCCTACGAAGTTCAGAGTTCGAGCCATGATGATCGCCTTGCGGGGCGACATGGCGCGTGTTGCTATCGTCGTGGCAATGGCGTTGGCCGCGTCATGGAAGCCGTTGACGAAATCATACATCAACGAAGCGGCAATGATCAGAATCAGTAGTAACTGATCAGACATTCTCGGCTACCAACCGTCTCAGTGTGCCGGTCAGTTCGGTGCAAGCGTCAATCGAGCGTTCGAGTTCTTCATAGACTTGCCGCAAAATGAAGAAGACGGCCGCGTGCCGGGTGTACTCGACATTGGCCGTTATTATGGGCAGTAATGCGGCGACGCAATTTGAATCGGCAACCTCGTTGATTCGTTTCTCAAGACTGATGCGGTCGTGGCGAATTTCCTGGAAGCGACGTCGCAATCCTTCGTGATAGATTTCATCGGCCTGGGTCTCCAGTCGATCGACGGCGCGGAAATAGGGTTCAATGCGGCGATCGTGCGGCAGCGCTTTGACCGCTTTGGCGATTTCTTCGCACGCCTGAAGAATAATCGGCGCCAGTTCCCGCATCTCTTTGTCGCTGGTGGGAAAATCATAGATCACGTAACGGTTGGCGGCATGGTTGACATGCTTCATGATACGGAAAGCGTCGTCGTTAAACTGGCTGATCTCGGAACGGTCAAAAGGCGGTTGTTGGGAGCGATTGAGCAGATCCTCGATCGACTCGTTGATGCGATTGCAACGCGTCAAGCAGGTTTCGATCCTTCTGCCGATGACCGGGCGCTCACTGACGGGAGCATCGAAGAGCTCAACCAACATGGAACTCGCGTCAATTAGATTGTCTACCGTCTCATCGAAGAGCTTATAGAATTCCTTATCACGAGGAGGAAGGAGCCGGATATTCTTTATTTTTTTGAGAGAATCTAACACACCCATAATTCTGCCTTTATGTCGTTTGACGACCGATTATGTTGGGGTAGTTTATGCCGTAAATCTGTGCTTTCGAGATAAATCACTCTGCCGTCATCCCTGTCGAGTAGAGAGAAAACTGACTCAACCAGTTTGGTCCGGCAAAAATAGCAAAATTGGCTCGCGGGTCAACTGAAATCGATAGAGAAAGGCCAGACAGGGAGTTGTCCCTTTTCCGCATGCCGCAAAAAGGGATCCCGTGCGCCTTGGGGAATCCTGAGGTGATACAGACCGGGCGAATAAGTGACAGGTATCGCTGCTTGGAATCTCGATTGTATTTGACATTCCCTTCCTTGCTGATAGCTTAAGCCATTATGAAATACCGGCGCATCAAAGGCACTGTTGATATTCTGCCTTCCGAAACTGGCAAATGGCTATATCTCGAAGAGATCATCCGCAACGTCATGGCGTGGTTCAACTACAAGGAAATCCGCGTGCCTATATTCGAGCCGACCGAGTTGTTTGTGCGCGACACCAGTGAATCGACCTACGTCGTGAACAAGGAGATGTACACTTTCACTGATATGGGTGGCCGCAGCGTTGCCCTCAGACCGGAAGGGACGCCATCGGTGGTGCGTGCTTTCATTGAGGAATCCCTCGGCAATAAGGCGCCGCTCACCAAAGTATTCTACATCGGCCCGATGTTTCGACAGGAGAAACCGCAGAAGGGGCGACACCGGCAGTTTCATCAGTTTGGCGCCGAGGCGATTGGCTCGGCCGATCCACGCATTGATGCCGAGATAATTGCCGTCAGCGTGCAGGTTTTGAAAGACTGCGGCATCAATCAGTATGAAGTCGCACTGAATTCGGTAGCGACGCCGCAGATTCGCGCAAGACATCGCGAGAAACTGCTGGAGTTTGTGCGACCGATTGCATCGCGGTTCCCCGAAGTTGATCGCGAAAAAATCGATCGCAATCCGTTGCGTCTGTTTGACAGCAAACTCGTACTGACGCAACAACTGCTAGAGGGCGCGCCACTTCTCGAAGAATTCTACGATGACGAAATCCGCCGCGATTTCGATATCGTGAAAGAGACACTGACGCAGCTCGACATTGCGTTTACCATCGACCCTCGTTTGGTGCGCGGACTGGACTACTACACAAGGACGGCTTTCGAGATCAAGTCACGTCTGCTAGGCGCGCAGGACGCGCTCTCCGGCGGCGGCAGATATGACCTGCTGGTTGAAGAACTCGGCGGCGATCCTACACCAGCCGTCGGTTTTGCCGCAGGCATGGAACGCACGCTCATAGTAATGGAAACAGTCGGAAAAAGCGATTATGGCGAGAAGCCCCTCGACGTCTTTGTCATTGCCGAATCAGAGCCGGAACGAACACAGGCGCTGCTGCTAACAAAAGAGCTTCGCGATAGTGGCAATGCTGTTGACCTGGACTATCTCGGTCGCTCACAAAGAGCCCAAATGAAAGAAGCGTCACGACAGAACGCGCGCTTCGCCCTCTTTGTGTTTGCTGACGACATCCCCGGCGGGATGTTCCAATTTAAGAATCTTTCGACCGGCGAACAACAGAAGCTCTCGGTCAACGAGATCGTTAAGTCAATCAAATTTCCGGCGTCCTCAGGAATCCCTTCCTGACGACTTTGACTAGCTTGCTGATCCGGCAGGAAAGGAGAGGTTGTCCCACAAGTGGGATTTCACCGGCCAGACGAACGATTTGTCGTAGGGGCGCACGGCAGTGCGCCCGCTCTCGGTCAACGAGATCGTTAAGTCGATCAAAATTCCGGCGTCCTCAGGAATCCCTTCCTGACGACTTTGACTAGCTTGCTGATCCGGCAGGAAAGGAGAGGTTGTCCCACAAGTGGGATTTCACCGGCCAGACGAACGATTTGTCGTAGGGGCGCACGG
>Ga0209777_10003538_pt1 | contig 19233 bp, 36 predicted proteins | sample FrelakmetHBP12HB_FD_187147 | JGI IMG/M metagenome (GOLD analysis project Ga0209777, IMG submission 187147) | Freshwater lake sediment microbial communities from the University of Notre Dame, USA, for methane emissions studies -HBP12 HB (SPAdes)... | ecosystem: Environmental > Aquatic >...
AAAGTTGAAAGTAGAAGTAGTAGAAGGGTGGGAAGTGGAAGTAGTAGGAGGGTGGAGCGACCTAGGTAGACGTGTTAGTGTGGCTAGGTCGCTGGAAGTTATGGAGGGTCGGTCGCTGGGTTAGTAACAATAACTAGAAAAATAAGAGATACTTAAGCTAATTATAGATATAGTCGTAAAAATAATAGCTAGAGGTACTATTGTTGATTCTTTAATTAGGTTATTTAAAATTACAATCATAATTGTTTACTCAATGTTATAGTTTGTTGATATATTAAAAATAAGAAAGTTAGGTGTAATAAAGCTAAATCTGCATCTCTTGTAGGTTCTACCATTATAGTTGGTACTATATAAATAGTATCTTTGTTACGCTCATTATAAAAATTAATCGCCCATCTATGTTTCTTATTAATATACATTTATTTCCTTGTTCTATTAGTTAAAAAAGTACTTACTTACTTAGGGATTTTAGCTAACTATATTCTAAAATACATTGTCTTTAATATATAGGTCGCTGGAAAATCTATTTTAGCATAATATAATTATTATTGTTAAATAATAAGTTCTTGCTTAAAGCTTAATTTATGTTATACTTATTTCCAAGCGTTACGGAGGACAAACCATAGCACTTAACCAACTTAATTTAATATAACTAGGAAACTAAAATGACTGCTCAAGCACAAGCTACACGTATAAAAAGATACTTTATTACTTCTATCTTACCAACACCTGAAGATAATAGAGGCTATATTAACCTAGAAGTAGTAGGTCATGATAAACCTATCACTTTTTCTTATCATGTACCAGCTAATTTGTCAGACTTATTACTTCAAGCTATCGCTGCTGGCTTTGTTAGCCGCTTTAACTTAGTTGCATCTGGCTTAAAAGTAGTACCTGAACTTGTTGAAAAATTAGAAGCAGAGGTAGCGACTCTTACTTCTGGTAAATTTACTACTAAAACAAGCCCAACTAAAACTCACTTTGCTGATATTATTTATGCTTATGGTTTAAGTGAGTTTGCTGATGTAACAGATATAGCAGTAGCTTCAGCTTATCTAGCTAAGTGGGATGCTTTAACTAAAGAAGAAAAAGCAGCTTTAAGAGCTTCACCTAAAGTTAAAAGACAACTTAATAACATTGAAAATGCTAGAATAGATGCAGAAGAAGCTGCACAAGCTAAACTAGCAGCAGAAGCAACAGTTTAAGTTATCAGGGCTAGTAGATTATTACCTACTAGCCCTACTTTTAATCTTCTGGTATATAAGGATTATTAAAATCAATCTTTATATCTTCAAAGTCAATTATATTTTTATATATTTTTAGATCTTCTATATCTAAATCTAATTCATCTAAATTATCAAAATTTTCTTCTTCTGTCATATATCACCTATAAGTATTTTTCTAAATAGTAAGGAAGGACAAGTTCTACTCTTGCCCGCGTTATCATAACATAAAGTAAACAAACTAAATCTTCTTTATCCCACATTTCTTCTATTACTTTGTCCGCAAAGAACTTCTTTGAGTCATCTTTAATAGGTAAGAAATCATCGCCTATAATAACTCTATCATATTCTAAACCCTTACTAGCATGTCCTGTAGATATTACTACTGCTGCTTTCTTTGGGTCATCTACAATAACACTATCTAACGCTTCACGTATTTCTTTAATACTCCCAAACTTAGATAACTCTCTACCTAGTTTAATATACCTATCTAAATCTTCTGAGTATTTTAAAGCTTCATCTAAGGTTTTCTTATCAACGATATTAATAAAGTCTTTATTAGGCCAAACTGGTACTTTATTAGCCCTACAACTAGCAATATGAATTAACTTACTGTAAACATCCTTCATATTAATCGAAACATAGACTTTTATAGTAGTCCCGACAAAAGGAAGTAATTGTTCTACTACACCAGCATTGGAACGACAAAGATAGGCTATTGTTTCTACTGTTTTTTTGGTAGAACTACCAGTTAAGACCATATCACTACCACCATTAGCTAGGACTTTATTAGCTTGTGTGGCAATAGTAGAATTAAATCTAAAGCTTTCTGTTAGTTTACCTATATAACATTGTTTAAAGTTATCCATAGCTTTACCAGCACCACGCCATGAATATAGTTGTTGCATAGGATCACCAACCATGATTTGTTGTAGTTGTGTTTGGCGACTAAAGATACTTTCAGTTACAGGGTTAGAATCTTGAGCTTCATCTAATACAATGCTGTCGATTTTAACCTTAAGATAAGTAGTTTTATCTATAAAAATATCTACTTTATACTCATGTAAGTCGAAGATTTTAAGGTAAACATCATGAGTTATCTTAGACTTATGCCCACTATCTACCAGAAGTTCCCAGTACAATCTAACACTTTCAGCTACTAATCCTATTTCTATTGTGTTTAGCTTATGATTAGTGTAATTAGAAGAATTTTTAGTTTCTTCAAAATAGTAAGGTAATCGTTTAAGGCTAAATTCCTCTATATTTCTTGAGCCACTACGACAAAACAAAGTAACCATATCAAGGATAGTTCTTCTAACGACAACTAAATCTTCTTCTTTAATAAACTTCTCTAAACCTAAACTAGCTAAATCATTGAAGTCAAGATAAGAGCCTAGTTTTTCTTTCATCTTTTTAGTTACGATTTCTCTATAAGCTAGACTATGGACAGTAGCATAAAAGATATTAGTTGGTCGGTCTGGATGCTCGTTACTTTCTTTAGCATTAGCAGAGTTAAAGCAAAGTACCAGAAAGTTTTTCTCTGGTAGTTCTTTAGCCATATAACGTAAGCTACTACTCTTACCCGTACCCGCTCCAGCTACTATCTTTATACGATTCTCAGTTTGTACAAGTCTTAAATTATCTACTTGTTCTTTCGTAGGACTAAACATTAGAAGCCCTTCTAAATTCTGCTAGTTCTATTTGAAATATAAAATCATTTATTACTTTCTTTTGTGCTTGTGCTACACGAATTAGAGTATTAATTTTACCAAGGTCTTTTAATAGTTGTGCTTTTCTTTCTTCTTCTTTGCTCATAATTTATAACCAATAGTTGATACAACGAATAGTAGAAAACTAACTATGATAAATACATAGGTTAGGAATAAAGTATCTATTACTACTTTTATAAAGTTTGTTACTCTTTTAGTCATTTAGTTCACCAAGTGCGAGGGAATAGAAAAGTTACTAACTTGTTTATCAGTAATAGCACCATCTTTATGTAAGTAATCAATGAAGTTATTATAGCTTTCACAACGTAAAGGTATATCTCGATGCACACGACCAGTATAAGTTTGTTTTCTTTCTGTTTCTCTTATAGAAGGCATATATTCCTCGATGAAAAGTACATCTACTTGTTTCTTAGTTAGTTTTTTCATAATGTTAACACCAATTTTTTAGTTTGTTTATTGTACCTAAAGTTAGCTTCTAATATACCTTTAGCCTTAAGATCATTAACTTGTTCTTTATTTACATAACCGCAAGTACTAGCAAAGTCTAAGTTATTATCCCAAGCTGCTAATAGTTCTTTTTTACTTTTATAATCTCTACCATAAGCTGGTACTAAATCTATTTGATTAAACATTAGATTTTCCTATTAATAGTAATCTTAGATCATCAAAAGAATGATCAATTATAACAATATTTACTTCTTTTCCTTCTGCTAGTATTAGTGCTGCTTTATGATTAGTCATATCTTCTATACTTATTACATAGTCTAGGTTAATTATTTTTCTATGTGATTTTGGATTACCATTACTTACTACTTCTACTTCTATAAACATACTAAATCCTTACAATTTGATTTGGATTTTCAGGATTAGATAACCAAACATTCATTTGGAAGCCCTCAAATTCTATATGTACTGTTATAAATTCGTCATGGTTATAAACTAAATCTGCCATGTGTTTAGCTGCATCTACTTCTACTCTTATTACCGTTGCTTTTCTAACTGCATAATCTTCCCAACGATTAGTCATACTTGTTCTCCAAAGTTTATTTCTACTTGTTTAATAATATAATTAATTGTGAACCAGAAGTCACAAAAATCTAAATGATATAAGCTAGCTTTTATTCTAAAAGGACAATTATTTATCCTAGTGTAACCTTCATCTCCACCAGTTTCATTTATATTTTCTAACCAATTATATATCTCTCTTTCTTTACCAACCGAATCATAAAAGAAAGTTCTAATAGCTACACAAATTGCTTTTTCTTCTAGTTCTAGTTCAGTAATCATTTGCTTCTTCCTGTAAAGTTCTTTTTAAAAAGAATATTGTATAATCTAGTGATAACCAAAGCTCACTAAGATAATCAAGTGAATCTCTTATTACTTCTAAATCTGAGAGTATCTTTTCATTCATTAGTTTGCTCCTGTCCAAGTAATTCTTTTTCTAAGTTTAAGAGGTTCAAAAATACTACCTCTACTAAAGTTTCTTGCAGGTTGCGCCCACATGGCTGCTTTAAGTATATCTCCAGCTTTAAACTTCTTATCATCTTCTCTTTGTATAAAACTATGAGCAGAATTACCAGATATAACTTTAATATATTTATTACCTACAGTAATTCTAAGTTTGCTTTTAAATAAACTAATTATTTGTTCTTGTTTCTCTATGTCAGTAAGAATACAATTATTTCTTCTAGTAAAACCAGCATAGTCTTCATAAATATAGTTTAAGTAATCACCAACAGCTTCAAGTAAAAGTTTATTTTTTTCTTTATCTTTCTCTCTCATTTCTTCTAATTCCTTTTTTCTTATTGCTAGTTCTTTTAAACCATCACCTTCTAAACTCATATTAATCTTCCTCATATAACGTTAATGTTAGTAGGATTAACACTACTATAACAAAAAAAGCTATTGGGTATTTTAAAACTACTACAAGACTTAATAAAGATAAACCAAGTAGAAATAAAATAGCTTTACCTAATGCTATTATAAGTGGTATTAGTTTCATATTAATCTTCCAAACTCACTACATCTAAAAGCATTAACTTCTTTATCCTTCTTATCTTTAGCTTCCATTTCCCAACAAGTTTCTTCTATTTCTTCTCTAAAATGTTCTTCTACTAGATCACTTAAGAGCCATTTTTGTTTATCAGTAGGAGACCAATTACCAAAATCCAAGTCCCAGATACTTCTAACTTCTATTCTATAGGCTTCTACTTCTCTAGGTTCCTCTGGTTCAAAATAAGTTTGGGCGAAGTATGTTGTAATACGATAATCTACTTCTACTACTAAGCACTCGATATACTTAGGATAACAAAGTAGTTTTTCTATTTCTAAGATACAACCATTTTCTTGACTTATATCAATGGTAAAGCTAATTGTCTTTAAATTATCTGGTTTCATATTGTTACTATTCTAAGTTGTGTAAATGGTTTATTACTATTCTTCCAATAAAACTCGCCCGCTAGTGGTAATATAAGATGACCTCTATTAGAATCATAGAACTCTTTTGTACTTCTTTTAGTTGTTTGTCGATTTGTTGAATATAAAACACCTTCTACTAGATAACAGAACTCTAAATCATTCCATAAGAGTTCTCTATTAGTTTGAACACAACCTAAAATATAGCCTTGCATGTACTTAGTAAACTTACTTCTACCAGAAGGACTTTTCTTTCTCGTTGGTGTTATTAGTTCTCTTAATATTATTAGATTAAGTTCATCAGCAGTAGGTTTAGTTACTCTAGCCATAGAGAAGATAGAATTAACTTTAGTTACTACTTGGCTAATACTTATATCTTTAGATATAGATGGTTCTTGTTCTTTAGTTTTCATATTAATTCCTCTATTATTTTTACAGCAGTTAAATAACCTTCTAGTTCTTCATTAGGTAACATAAATTCACCTTTATAAGATAGTTCTTCTTGTTTATTAAGTATAAGAGCTACCAGTTCATCCACCATTTCTTCTAATTGTTCTTTTAGATAGAAACCTTTATCAGCACACACAAGATCAACTTCTACTTTAAAGCAATCTTCTTTAAAGGCGTAACGCTTATTACCATCTTCTTCTTCTATTGCTAGTTCTTCTGCTTCATCTATATGTACCCATTCACCATCTACTTCTACTAGATTATAACTATGATAATAATCACCATTTCTATCTTCCATAATATCTTCTTCTTCTAGTAAACAAAGAGGAACAGTTATATAAGTATCAGAAGTAGTAATACAATTGTCCATGTGATAGTATTCGCCATTAAAGAAAAGATAGTTTTCCTCAAGACATTGATTACATATACTTACATCTTCAATAAAGTTAATATCATCTTCATGTACCCGCTCACCACAATGTTCACAGCCACAAGTATTATCCTCTAAATAACCATTAGTGTTAGTTCCAGAATACTCACCATAATCATCAATAATTAAGTAGTTAGAGTCTTCTGTTACCCTAGTACTATTTCCATCAAGATAAGGACAAACATAACTATAATGGTTTTCTTCTATTTTTCTTAATTTTATTCCCTCAAGATTACCTTGTACTAATCCTTCTTTTGCTAGGATAGCTTTCATTTGGTGATCTTTGATTAAGTTATGATCTATATAATTTCTTATATAGACTGCATCCCTACTTTCATGTTTACGCCAAGCAACTAAAGTTCTACCTACTAATTTACTATCTTTCCAAACTGTTAGTAGTTCTAAGTTCTCATCATAATCATAAACTTGTACACAACTCATACCCGTCATGCAACTTTGAGTTGTACTACCAATAGCATATAAAGGAGTTTGGTAAATCTCTTCATAGTTATCATTACTATACTTAATCTTAAATGAACTTAGTTCACCATTAATCTCTTTATATTCTTCTACTACTTCTTTTACTTCTTTATCTGTTAAAGATAAATGTGAACTTAATACTTTTCCTAGCTTTAAAGTTAGGACTACATCTTTATCTATCTTTGTATGTTTAATAGTTATTAAAGGAGGCTCAGCAGCTATTACTTGTATGTTAGTAGAAATAGGAAACTTAATTGCTAGAGCTTCTTTAGCTCTTAAAATAATCTTTTCATTAAGTACATATGGTTTCATAATATTAATAGTAGTAAAGTTATAATTATAATTTGCTTATTTATTAAGCTAGTTATTAACCTATCTACTCATTAACTAGCCTACGATTTGCATAATACACGAATTTACATATTGTGTCAAGCTATATCGTATAATCAGCCTAATTATTTTAAACCTGATAATCATTAGCTTAAATTATCGCCTATAACCCACGAATAGCTTAACAGCCTAAGCAATACCTAGCCTTCAGCTTATCGCTTAATCTGCCTTTAAAAACTGCCTATATATAAGGAATAAAACAGCGTATTAAGCTATGAAAGTCAAAATAAATGATAAACAGCTAGACAAAACATCAAAATTATGTATAATAGGCAGCCTAGACACAAGAAACACACAAATTTAACAAGTCTGGGATTATTAAAAGGTTATTTTATGTTAGAAGTAGAAGTTGAAAAAATGCTTTTAGCTAATAGTATTACTTTTAGCAAAACAGCAAGCAATACTTATAAAATTTTAAATGGTTATACAAAGAATATTATGTTATACGGTTCTAAACTAACTTTACTTGTACAGTTAGATGGAATCAATAAGGTAATGAAGAAGGAAAGTCCTACAGCAGTTATTAAAACTATTAAACATGGGTTTCATATCTAATGAAAAGATATAAAGTTATATTAGAAAGTACTACCAGTGAAACTACTGGTTATTATTACTTTTACTTTTGTGATGCTAAAGATAGAGAACATGCAGAAATAAAAGCTTTAGCTGCTTATCCTAATGATCTTATAGTAGAAGTAGAGAGTAACGATGTCTTTAAACACTGACCAACTAAAAGCACTAAGCTTTATAAAGACTTGGTATAAAAGTAGAAGCTTAGTTATGGTACTAGATGGTGCTGGTGGAACTGGGAAAACATTTCTTGTTGACCAAGTTCTAAAAGATTTAGATGTTAAATCTCTTATACTTGCACCAACACATGAAGCTTTAAAACAACTTAAAGATAAAGTTGTTGGTGACTATGAATATAAAACTTGTCATAGTGCTTTAGGTATGAGTCCTATACAAACAAATAAAGGTTTAGTGTTTGAGCAACGAGGTGATCTTACTAAGAGATTTGAATCTATTAAGTTATTAGTAATAGATGAATGTTCTCAACTTAGTAAAAAGTTTGTAGAACACTTCTTAGACTTAGGAATAAAAACTTTATATATAGGGCATAAAAGCCAATTACCAGAAGTAGATCCAAAAAGAAAACAGTTTGATAAATGTATTAGTGATGTTTTTACTAGAGGTTTTCAAACTATAACCTTAACCCAACCTATGAGGAATATAGGTAATCTTTGGGACTTTAATAACAAACTAGAAGAAGCTATTTATCTTAATAGTTATGTTGTTCCTTCTACCTTTGATATTAGAAAGAAAGAGTTAAATGAGATTCTTACTTCTGATAAAGGTAAAACTAATCTTCAAGAAGGAAAAACAAAAATTGTTTGTTGGTCAAACAATGCAGTAGATAAATATAACCAACAAGTTAGAGAAATACTTTATGGTTTAGAAGCGAACCTTAATAGGTTTCTTCCTAAAGATAAATTAATCTTAATCAATCCGATGACGGTTATACAGAACTTAGACTACTATGATGCTAGTCTATTATTTCAAAAAATGAATAAAGAGAATACAGAACTCTTTACTAATAGTAAAGCAGAAGTTCTTTATGTTAAAAATGTAGTTATTAGACTTAACCAGAAGTTACATATACCTTGCTATGAACTAATAGTTCTTTGTGAGGGTGAAACAATAGCATTATATGTACCTGTAGAAGAATCAGCTTTAGATATAGTAGAGACCTTTTATAAACATATAGCTTGGAATAAAAGTGGTAAAGATAAAGATAAATGTTTCAAGCAGATGTATTTTATCTTAAGTTGCTTTGCAGTTGTAAAACACTTTTATGCTGCTACAAGTTATAGATTACAAGGCTCAACTATAGATAATGTAGTTGTAATTAATAGTGATATAGCTAAAGTACCAAACAAAGTAGAACAAGCTAAACATAGATATGTTGCTTGTAGTCGGGCTAAAAACAACCTTTATTATTATCGTGGAATTTAAAATGAAAATAGAAGCTGGTAAAAAATATATAAATAACAAAGGACAAGAAGTTCTTATCAGAAAAAATGATTATTCTGAAGTCTATCCTTTTCGCTCAGGTGGTCGTGAAGATTGTAACCATGTAAGTTATACGGAAGATGGCTACCAGTATAGCAGTAAGGTAGACTCTAATTATAATCTAGTAGAGGAAGTAATTGAAACCAAAATCGAAACTAAGGTACTAGAACTTGGTAAGACCTATAAAGATTATTCTGGTGGTAGTGTTTTAATCATTGCTGTAAGTGATGGTAACTATCCTTTTAGTGGAACTTATGTATCTAAATACGGTGAAGCTTTTTATAACTCTTATACTAAAGAAGGTTTTTTCTACCTAGAAAATCCTTCTAGTAAGCTTAATCTAATTATAGAGGAGGAAGAGGTAGAAGTAGAAGAGGTAGAAGTAGAAGAGGTTAAAGAAACAGAATTTAAAGTAGGAAAGTATTATCGTTCCCTTGATGGTACTTTATTTCTTATAACAGGAATTGAAAGTCCTGATGAAGGGTATATTTATCCTATTCATGCTAAGGAAGTTTCTAGCGGAACAGAGAGAACTTTTACTCTTAAAGGTGAACACTACGAGGATACGAATAATACTCGTTTAAACCTAGTATGTGTAGAAATAGCTATAGAAGAATCTTTACTTGAAGATAAAGATAATCTACCTGATGCAGAGATAAAAGAAGAAGAAGTAGAAGACCTTTCTTTTAATTCAGTAGAAGAAATATTTATTTGGTTAGTTAACGGTAATAAAGTACAAAATATAATATCTACTGAGAGATATAGCTTAGTTAGTTTTCCATATGCAGCTAAGGATACTATCCTTGAACTTTGGATTAAGTATACTGAACCTAAAGTAGTATCTTGGTTTGATAAAATAACAGAAAAAGGTGTTTTCTGTTGGGTTTTTGATGAAGAAACTTCAGAGAACCAAGTTAAATATCTAAATTTAGTAACAACTTATGACCCTAAGTTATTCTATCCCTTTAGAGTAGGTGATTTTGGTTATAAGTATGCAGTTCCTCTAACAAAAGAGGAACTATTAGAAAGGTCTAGTGAGGGTTTCTAATGGCTATTAGCTTTGCACCAAAGAAGATAGAAGTAGTAGGAGAAGAAACTCCTACTCCTGATGATGTTTATAATCATGGTTTTACTCCGAAAGAAGTAGAAGAAATAGAAGCTAGATACTTTGAATTATTTAAGCGTGATCTAGCTCTTGAACCTACTACTTTAGAAGAGTTTAAAGTAACTATAGTTCCTTGGTTACGTATTCATAGAACTACTTGTTTTAATCTATTCCCAGATAAACCAGAGAAAGTTAAACGAGTACCTAAAGAAAAAGTAGTAAAAGTTAAGAAAGAAAAAGTAGTAAAAGAAAAGGTAGTTAGAGGTAAACCAAAGAATATCTTTCATCCAGAAGAGGAAACAGAAGAAGATATTTGTGGCTTGTTACACTTTAAGCAAGTAACAGGTAAATCTTTAACAGAAGAAGAAGTTAAACGGTTAGAAGCTTTTAGGAGTTTACAAGATGGAAACTAAAAAATGGTATGAAAAGAAATTACCGCCTAATGGTGTACTTTGTTGGGTTAGTGATAGAGATAAAGATTATAGATATACTATAGAACTTGTCATAGAATACCGAGAAAAGGCACACATAAAGTTCTATACTCCTACTTCTTACTATATTTACGCTACTCCTTTAACAAAAGAAGAAGTATTAGAGAGAATATTGGAGGTTGAAAATGCTTGATAGTTTATTCCCTATTAACTTTAGTAATAGTATGCTTTCAGGGCTATCGTGTGAACTAAGATGGTTTCGTGCTAATTGCCAGAAGTTAGCTTATGATAAAAGAAGTAGTGATCTTATAGCTGGTGGGCATTTTGCTAAAGGTTGTGAGATTATTAGAAGAAGTTACTTTAACGGAGGTAAATCAGCCGAAGAATCAATAGAATTAGGAATTACTTCTATCTTAGAAGGAGAAGATACAGGAGATACTCTTAAAAGTAATGATAGAATGGCTCAAGCATTAGAGAAATATTTTAGAAGGTTTCCTCTTGATACAAGTTTACAACCTTGTAAACTTATAGATGATACTTTTGCTATTGAATATGACTTTGAGTTTGATTTAGGGATACCTCATCCTGAACTTGAAGGAGTTAATCTAAAGTATAAAGGTAAACTTGATATGCTTGCTGAACGGGAAATATCTAAAGGTATTTATCATACAGTAGTAGTAGATGAAAAAACAACTAAAGCAGTGAGTAGAGTAAGTGGAACTAAAAGTAAAAGCTATCCTAATGGTATTCCTGATCTTGATAAAGAAACTAATAGTTATAGGACAGATAGCCAGTTACTCGGTTATCATTGGGCTGCTAGGCAACTTGGTATTAAAACAAAAGAAGGTTTAATTAGAAAAGTACCTATCTTAACACAACATGAAGATGCGTTTGAACTAATAGTACCAGTGACACAGTATCAGATTGATATGTGGTATGAGACTATGATTAATACTGTAAGTAGCTTACTTGCTAAGTATAACCAACTAAAGAAACACAATGCTTTACCTTATCAATACTTTCTACCAGTTTTAAATGGTTATGGTTGTACTAGCTTTGGTGAAAGGTGTAGATATATGGAAGGTTGCTTAACTAAGCATGGGGAAAATATACTTGAAAGTACATTCCAACAAACAGTCTGGGATAGTGCTAAACAAGAAAGTATAAGTTTGAAACAGTATAAAGAGGAAAGAGGATTATAATGGCTGAAGCAAATAAAGGTATTATTCAACATCCAAAAGTAGAAAAAGTATCTAGTAGAAGTATAAGAAGAAAGATAGTTCTTTATGGTTTAGCCTGTTCTGGTAAATCTTCTTCTATCGCCACCTTATTCGGACTACTAGAATCAAGACCTACTCAAAGGGTAGTATATGTAGTAACAGATCGTAATGCTATCTCTGGTTTAGAATGGGGATTAGAACATTACAAAGTACAACTTAAAGAAGGTCAACTTTATACTTCTATAATTGAGAGGAAGAAAGTTGGTAACAAGAAGTCTTTTGGTAACGAAGTAGATGCTTTAACTAAGTTCCAGAAGCAAAGTAGTAGTGCGGCTCAAAGTAATGATGCTAGTAATATGGGGAAAGATAAGTACAACTATTATATTGATGTACTTAATGGTATGAACAACTTCAAAGGTGTTGATTATGTTACTGGAGAAGAAGTAGTACTTGGGGATGTTGGGGATTTAACAGAAGAAGATATATTAGTAATTGATGGTTTAACGCCAATTACTGTAGCTCTTTGGGAGTTAATAAAAGGTGATAGAATCATTCCAACTATAGCAGATTATGGTACGATTCAAAGTAGGTTAAATACTTTAACTTATAATTTGATGCAATTACCTTGTTCTGTTATACTACTAGCTCACGCTGACCGAATTAAAGATGATGTAGAAAACATCGAAAAAATGAGGATAGCTTTGTCTGCTGGTGTAGCATTAGCAAGTAGTTATTGTAGTAGTTGGGATGATGTTATCTATGCTTACAGTGACGCAACTGGTAAGTATTGGGCTGGTAAGAAAATGGGTGTAGAAGTAGCATGTAGAAACTACCCTGAACAAGATAAACTGCCACCTAGGTTCGATTTATATAACTTCTTTAAGAAGGATGGTATCGGTACTGATGGTAAAGGTTTAGAAAAGTATCAAGTAGCTAAGAAGGTTTAATATGACTGAGTTAGAAGTAAAACTTGCTGCTGCTCTTTCAGATTTAGTAGATGATCTAAAACTAAGAGCATCTTTAACTGATGAACCTCTTTTACTTGATGTTAGTCATAGTAGGTTTGTCAAGGCAGAAGAAGCATTAAACTTATTCGTAGAGCAAACTAAACAAGAAGATAGTAGTAATAGAAGTAGAAATAAATAGTAAGAATCTGAAACAAACAACTTTAATTAAATTAACCAAACTGGAAATAATATTATGTCAAGAAGATCATTCGCAACACCAACTTCATCTTTAGCTACTGAAATTCCTTTATTAGATAAAGGTGTTTATGCTGGTGTTATTACTGGAGCTGCTGCTTCTGGTAAAGAGGACAAACAATATTTTAAGGTAGTAAAAGATCGTACATGGGATAGGGATGTAGTTAATGAGGAAACAGGTAAAGCTGGTAGTTGGGTAGACAACTTAGATAAAGCTGGTTTACCTTTATATAAGATTGAAGGTGCTATTTACTTCGGTGCTATTCTTATAAGTAAGAAAGCTATTACTACTTTGCAACAAGATGAACCAAGAGTATTCGGTGGTCAGATTAAGTTAATCTTTAATGATGATTTAGTTTTAGACCCTAAATCTAAAGATAATGTTCCTTACGCTAACTTACTACAAGTAGCTGGTTTATCTGATGTAGACTTTGAATCACAAGTAGACTTTGACTACGATGAAGAAATAGAAGTACCAGAAGAAATGGCTCATGTTGATAATATCGTTGATATGCTTAACTCTGTAATTTACCAAAGAAGTTTCTTTACCTTAGTAACAGAAGCTTTAAATGGTGTTTATGTTAACGTAAGTGTTCTACGTCAACCTAAATACAATGATAAAACACAAGAAGAAAATATCATTGATACTGGAAGATTCAATTCTTTCTGCGGTGTTACAGCTTATACCGATGGTGACGAACAAGATTTAGAAGATTAAGATTAGTTCGTTAGTTAATTAGTAATCTGGCACAAGGAAGTGCCTACTCCTAAAGGAAGAATATGTTAGAAAGATCAACTAATCTAAGGCAGAAAGATGTTTTTCTGCTTAACGATATACCTGTAAAAACAGAGATAGAACAGGAAGAAAAGTTTTCTTCTATTTCTAATATGAATTTAATAACAAGTCTACGAACAGGAAAAGTAAATCAATATGATCGTACACCAAGCACTCACAAAGGTATTATTTCTACCAGTATATTTACTAGCTATCTTAGTTACAGTTCTTATACCGATGGTAACTTTGACTTCAAAAATGATTTTAAGAAGCGCAAAGAACTTGAAGTTTCTGAAGATAATCTTGTGGATAAAGAAGGTACTATCTTCTTCAAACTTGAAAACCAAAAGGATGTTTACGTTGCAGACGGCTTATGGAAAGAATTTCAATCTTTACTCGCAGAAATAAGAGTAGTTCAACCTAAACTTATTATCGTAACTGGTAAATGGAGCTTATTCTTTTTAACTGGTTGTACTTCTCTCGTAACCAATCAAGGTAATGCTAAAGATAAGAAACCTTTAGGTGGGCTGAACAAGTTTAGAAGTAGTATTTTACAGATAAGTGAATGTTGGGATATAAAACACCCTTGTATTTTAATACCTATCTTTCATACAGTAAATGCAATGGCTATGCCTGATAAAGTATTTATTATGGAATTAGATATACAGAAAATAGGATGGATGTTCCATACTATAAAAGAAAAAGGTATTAACTATTATATAGTACCTGAAAAGCAATATATCTTAGGTACAACTAAAGAGATATGTTTAGATTATTTAGATAAACTTTTAGAAAGAATTAAGAAGAAACCTACTTTAATTTCTTTTGACGTAGAAACTATGTTCCATTCAATTATAGATTGTATAACTGTAACTGATAGCATAGATACTGGGATAACTATACCCTTTGCACATAAAGGTAATGCTAATTATTTTAGTTTTGAAGACGAACTAGAAGTAATGGTAGCCTTGAGGGAAGTTATGTTACATCCTAATTGTCTTCATATAGGTCAAAACTACCAGTATGATTGTCAATACTATTTTAAGCTTTGGGGATTATCTATATCTTCGAGTGAGGATACTATGGTACTCGCTCACACATTATTCAATTATCTACCCAAAAACTTATCGTTTCTTGCTAGTTTGTTTTGTGAGCATTTTACTTATTGGAAAGATGATATAACAGCAATACAAGAAACACCTGAAACAAGGTGGATTTATTGTGCTAAAGATGGAATGTATACTTTAGAAGTTCTGCAAGGTCTACAACAAATACTAGCTTGTGAAGATGACAAACTAAAATCTCTTTATCGTTTTCAAATAGATAGTCTTTATCCTCAACTTATAACAACTATGAATACTGGTTTCTTAGTTGATAGGAAAAGGAAAGAAGAACTCTATACTTTCTTCCTAGCTTTAATGGAAGATATAAAAGTTAAGATAAATGATTGTTTAGGTATGGAATTTAATATTAATTCTAGCCAGCAAAAGAAGAAAGTATTTAGTGATTTACTAGGAATATCTTTAATTTCTAAGAAAGGTAGTGAGACTTGCGATGCTCAAGCTACTTTAACTTATATTGAAGAGAATCCTTTATACAAACCATTCCTTACTTTACTACTTGAATATGCCAGCTTAAAAGTTACTACTACTACTTTTTTAGGTATGAAACTTGATGCCGATAATCGTGCTAGAACTCAATATGGTTTAACTAATACTGGTCGATTGAATAGTAAGAAGAATGTTTGGGGTACTGGTGGTAACTTACAGAACTTACCAGAGAAAGGTAAGATTAACCTTAAGTTTGCCTTACAAGTATTAGATGAAACATTAGATGAAGATGTAGAGAATAGTTCTTTATATGATGAATTTAATGTAGAAGGTAGTATTAGACTACCAAACGTAAAGAAGATATTTCTTCCAGATGAAGGGAATGAAATAGCAGATGGTGACTTTAGTGGTGCTGATATTATGATAGTAGCAGCCGATTCTGATTGTAAGTGGTTGTTAGACTTCTTCGCTAATCCGAAAGGAAAAGTATATCGTTATATTGCCAACGAGTTTCTTCAAAGAGAAATTACTGATACAGAGTATAAGATATACAAGGGGGTTTTCCACGGGAGCAACTACGGAATGGGTATAGATAAACTAGCTAAAATGGCTGGTATACCTTTTAACTTAGCTAAACAATTACAAGAGTTCTACTTCTATCTCAATCCAGAAGTAAAAGTCTGGCAAGATAACGTGGCTAAAGATATAGCGACTAAAGGGTATATTACTAATATCTTTGGTAGAAAGGCATGGTTCTTAAACAAGAATGACCCTACTTTACTAAACAAGGCATTAGCATTTAAACCTCAAGGTGGGATTGCTGACTTAGTTAATCATGCTTGGGTAAGTATAAGAACACAATACCCAGACAAGATAAAAGTATCAGCACAGGTTCATGATAGTTTAGTTTGTCAGTATAAACTAGAAGATGCAAGTTGGGCAAGAAAGGCAATTATAGATTGTATGGAAATCCCCTTAGAATTTCCTACAACTACTTTAATTATTCCCGCAGACTTAAAAGTGAGTGATAGAAGTTATGGAGACACAAGTAAACCGAAGTGAAAGAGAGAAAGAAAATATAGTTAAGATAGTAGTAAAGTTAGAAAAAATATTAGGTTTAACTTCTTTAGAAGACTATGAAGTAGTAACTAGACTTTATGTAATAGCTATGAAACTTGATGAAAGTAAAGGACTTTTAAAAGAAAGTCTTATTAAACTAGGAGGATAAATGATAAAGTTTATTAAAACAGAAGTAGCAGATTTAATAGAAAATGAAAGTTATGGAAACATTAACTTTGCTCCTAAGAGAGCTGACACAGGTAGTAGTGGTTACGATCTACGAGCTTGTATAACACAACCTTTAACTATCTATCCAGATGAAGTAGTAAAGATACCAACAGGTGTTAAGGTTTGGATTGGTAGTGATGATATTTTACCTCATGCAGACTTAGAAGATGAAGTTCTGTTTGCTGGTTTACTCTTACCTAGAAGTTCTAGTAAAGGGTTAATCTTAAACAATACGATAGGTTTAATTGATAACTCTTATCAAGGTGAAATCTTTTGTAAGTTTCGTAATCCAACCAACGATATTATTACAATAGAAGTAGGTGAAGCTTTTGCCCAGCTTATTATTATCCCTACTTGGGTTGGTAAAATGAAACAAGTAACAGGTTTCGCTATCCCTACTGATAGAGGTGAAGGTGGTTTTGGTAGTACAAATAGAGTAGGAGAACATTAATGAATAGATCAATAAAGTATCTGTTTACAAAAGGGTTAATATTCTTATTCTTATTAGTATTGTTATCACCTATCTGGATAGTAACAACACTATTAATAAACCTTTATTTAATTATTACTTTACCAATAATACAATGAGCTTAATAGAAGAAGAAGTTAGTAGGAAACTACTAGAACGTGCGGAGTTTGGTTTAAAGAAGTATGGTGTTACTCTTCTTAGAGAAGACTTAACTACTTTAGATTGGCTTATACATGCACAAGAAGAAGCAATGGATTTATCTAACTATCTTGAAGTATTAATACAACGAGAAAGAGCTAGATTAGATAAACTTAATTTTACAGTAACTTTACCTGAGAACATACAATGAATAAAGAAGATTTACAGAACTTACTTTTAATTTTAGCTAAAGAGGAGATTAAAGAAGCATTAGAGGATATTAGTAACTGCGTAAGTACTTATATTCTTAAAGTTAAAGATATAGGTATAGAACAAGAAGTATCTGCTCACCTTTATGAAACCGCTGTAGAGAGAGGAGTTCTAAGAGCTACTTTACAAGAACAACAAGATGAACTTGAAGTTTTAGAAGAATACTTAGAAGGTATTATTTATCTTTGTCATACAGGAAAACATATATATGAAAGTTAAACTTCTAAATGAGTGTGGTTATATGGAAGCTTTACTTGGATTAACTCTAAGCTTCTACGACCATGCTATACCTTTAGAAGAATGGTGGGATGAAGCTAAACAAGAACGAGCATCAAAACGAGCTTTAGCACTAGCTTTTAGAGGTGGCGGACATAATAAGTTCTTAGAGAGTATGCAAGTATGGGTTTATGTACAAGCTACTAGAAGTTTCTGGAGTGAGTTTGATACTTATAGGGTTGGTATGACTAAGAACTCTAGTTCTACTATGCACACATTATCTAAACGAGATGTAACTAGTGAAGACTTTGAAGATAATACTACTTTTGCTAGTATTCATGCTTTTAATAAATGTTTACATGATTACAAAGACTTTGGTAATGAGTTCTACCAAGATATTACCTTTCTTAAAAGTAACTTACCTGAAGGTTGGTTACAAGAAAGACAACTTTGTTTTAATTATATGACCCTACAAAATATAATAAGACAAAGAGAAAAACATAGGCTAACTTACTGGAAACAGTTCTGTTCTTCTATACTAGAACAAGTTGCTTATCCTGAATTTTTAAAACAACCTGAGATACTACTATGACTGAAAACGATATTAAAATACAAAATGCGATTAACTCTATCCGTAAAAGGGAAGCTTCAAGTGGAGTAGTTAAACCTAATAAACAAACACAAGATGCTCTTATAATCTTGGAAGAGTTAATTAGACTCGCTACCTTTATACAAGAAGTACAACCACAATTACACTTCTTTAATACTTTTGGTAAAATTGTTGCACAAGAAAGAGAAATGTTTGGTACTGATGTAACTTATGCAGAGAAGTTTGACTGGTTAGCTTCTATGGAAGCACAAGCACAAGAAGAAACACAAATAGAATTACAAGCTGCAAGGGAACAACATCAAGCTATGCAAGAAGCTATGCAACTTATACAAACACAAGAAGTAGAAGCTATAAAAGAAGTACCGCAAGATAAACCTGTTTTAACTTTAGTTTAGTTTCATGCGTTGCTAGTGCGCTTCCTAGAAACTAGCACACTCAAGTAGGGTGTAAAATCCCTACTCTTTTTATATAGGGGATACTGAAATGAAATTTACATTTTATGGCTTCTCAAAAATACCTAGAGAAACAACCTATAATGATAATGATAGATATTATAGAATCTTTGGTATTAATCTTAGATTAGCTAATAAAGCCTACTACTGTTCTCTTTATGGTAGTTTACCTATAATTAATTTTTATGCTGGTAGTAGAACAAGGAAACCTATATGTTAATACAAAAAGTTTTACATTTAAAGACTGAGCTAGAAAAGAAAACTCCTAAGCTACAAGGTAACTTTCTAGTTACAGAAAAATTTGAAGGTTGGTTTGTTAC